>Ga0316204_10005870_pt1 | contig 19648 bp, 17 predicted proteins | sample 6monrhotite_MG_2_FD_205661 | JGI IMG/M metagenome (GOLD analysis project Ga0316204, IMG submission 205661) | Microbial mat bacterial communities from mineral coupon in-situ incubated in ocean water Damariscotta River, Maine, United States -... | ecosystem: Environmental > Aquatic > Marine >...
TGTTGAGAAATTGCAGTGGTTGAATCAGCATTATATGAAGCAGATGGCACCTGAGCAACTAGCTAGTGAGCTCGCATTCTATATAGAGAAAGCAGAGTTGGATATATCAGTGGGGCCAGTCTTGGCAGATGTGATGGCCGTGTATCAGGAAAGGTGTTCCACTTTGGTGGAGTTGGTAAGTGAAATTCGCTACTTCTATGAAGATTTCACCGAGTATGATGCCAAGCAGGCAAAGAAACAGTTTAAGGGTGGAGCTGTTCATGTGCTTGAAGCGCTAAAGAATAAATATGCAGAACTGGATAGCTGGGTAGCGGAAGAAATTCATGCCGTAGTAGAGCAAACGGTTGAAGAGTTAGAAGTGGGGTTTGGTAAAGTTGGTCAACCATTGCGTTTGGCTGTAACTGGACATGGGCGATCGCCATCTATTGATGTAACTTTACAGTTGTTAGGTAAAAATAAAACCCTTGAGCGCCTGGATCAGGCAATTAAATTTATTGCCTGATTAAAGTCAGCTAAAAGTGTGGTATACGTCCGCTAAACGCCTAATAAGGCTCGACTTTATTTCCTAATACTTATAAACTTATTGCTCAATTTTGGGGCTATAGCTCAGCTGGGAGAGCGCAACACTGGCAGTGTTGAGGTCGGCGGTTCGATCCCGCCTAGCTCCACCAAATTTTATTTTAAGTATCAATTAAACTATCGGTTTCCTAGATTGTAAAGTCTATCTCGGCTACACGTGGATGAGAAATTAAGTATTAAATATGAAGTATACTGCTCGAATTCAACCATCTGATACCGAGTTTAGTATTAAGAGTGATGAGACTCTTCTTGATTCGGCAATCGAATCAAATGTTTATCTTGAGCATAGCTGCATGAGTGGCAGTTGTGGGGTTTGTAAATCCAAATTGATTAAGGGAAATCTTAAAAAAGGTAGTGTTCACCCTACTGAAGGGTTATCAGAATCAGAAATAAATGAAGGCTACATTTTAACTTGTCAGGCAATACCTAGTTCAGATATTGAGTTAGAAGCAGAATTTTACCCGGAACTGTCAAAAATTAAAAAAACGGTGCAACCGTGCAAAATACAAGAATTAAGCTTTCCAGACAAAGATATTGTTATTGTTAAATTGAGATTGTCACCAACTGCGAAGTTCGAGTTCCTTTCAGGTCAATATATACAGCTAATAGTAAAGGGGCAGCGTCGAAGTTACTCTATAGCGAATACTTTTGCTACCTACCAGGGTATTGAATTGCATATAAGAAGAGTTGAGAAAGGTTTATTTAGCGAGTTCTTGTTTAATGAGGCTAAACAAAATCAATTGTTACGCTTGGAAGGGCCATTAGGCTCTTTTTTTGTGCATGAAGGTAAATCTCCAATACTATTTCTGGCTGGAGGTACTGGTTTTGCTCCTGTTAAATCTATGGTTGAACAGTTAATAGCTACTGGCCAACCAACTAGAGAGATATATGTTTACTGGGGCACTAGTAAAATATCTTATTTTTATAGTGAATTACCAAAGCAGTGGGAAAAAGATGGATGTATCACAAAATATGTTCCCGTTTTATCTACTAATGATGAATGGAACGGTCGAAATGGTTTGGTGCATGAAGCGGTATTAGATGATTTTAGTGATTTAAAAGATTATGAAGTTTACGCTTGTGGCTCTACAGCAATGATCAAGGCGGCGAAAACTAGTTTTATATCTAAAGGGTTAGTTGAGACTAATTTCCATTCAGATGCTTTTGTATCATCTAATTAAGTTAAATTAAAAAATATTAAGGTGTTGTAGATGAAAGCTGTAATACTAGCTGGTGGGCTAGGTACTAGATTAAGTGAAGAAACAAGTACGCGACCCAAACCGATGGTTGAAATAGGTGGCAAGCCTATTTTATGGCATATTATGAAGATGTACTCCTCGCACGGAGTAAATGATTTTGTCATTTGCTGTGGATACAAGGGATATGTAATAAAAGAGTACTTTGCGAATTATTTTCTTCACCAGTCTGATGTTACATTTTGTATGAAAGAAAATCGTATGGATGTTCATGAGATGAGGGCGGAGCCGTGGACGGTAACGTTGGTTGATACGGGCGATGATTCAATGACTGGCGGTAGGCTGGGTCGTGTTGCTGATTATATAAAAAATGAAGAGGCATTTTGTTTTACATACGGCGATGGTGTTGGTGATATCGATATTAAATCGGCTATCGACTTTCATAAAGCGCACGGAAAAGAAGCTACCCTGACAGCGACATACCCACCGGGTAGATTTGGTGCACTTGATATATGTGATGGGGTAGTGCAAAACTTTAAGGAAAAGCCTAAAGGAGACGGAGCAATGATTAACGGTGGTTTCTTCGTGATGTCACCGAAAGTGCTTGAAAGAATTTCGGGTGATAGTTGTGTTTGGGAGCAGGAACCATTGATGGGGTTAGCTGATGATAATCAGCTTATGGCTTATTTGCATCATGGTTTTTGGCAGCCAATGGATACCCTTAGGGATAAAGTTCATCTTGAAGAATTATGGCAGTCTGGTAATGCACCATGGAAATCGTGGGTATAACCTAATGATGGACGAAAAATTTTGGAAAGACAAAAGAGTCTTCTTAACAGGGCACACCGGTTTCAAAGGAAGTTGGTTATCTATATGGCTGAATTCTTTAGGAGCATTGGTTAAAGGTTATTCATTAGATCCACCCACAACACCTTGCTTATTTAATGAAGCGAGAGTGTCTGAAAAAATAGATTCTGAAATAGGTGATATAAGAAACCTTGATCAGTTGCAGAAAAGCATGTCTGATTTTAACCCGGATATTCTTATACACATGGCAGCGCAACCATTAGTGCGGTACTCCTATATCGAACCAATTGAAACCTATGAAGTAAATGTCATGGGTACGGCAAAAGTATTGGAGGCGGCAAGAGGTTGTACAAACCTAAAGTCCATAGTGAGTGTTACAACAGACAAGTGCTACGAGAATAAAGAATGGGAATGGGGTTATCGTGAGAATGAACCTATGGGCGGACATGACCCGTATAGTAGTAGTAAAGGCTGTGCAGAGCTAATCACATCAGCTTATCGAAGATCTTTCATGCAGGAAAGGGGCATTGGTTTAGCAACAGTACGTGCAGGTAATGTGATTGGCGGTGGCGATTGGGCTGTAGACCGTTTAATACCAGATATTTTAAGAGCATTTGAAAAGAATGAGTCGGTCATCATTCGCAACCCAAAAGCGACAAGACCTTGGCAGCATGTACTTGAACCATTATCTGGTTATCTGCTTTTGGCAGAAAAGCTATATGAAGATTCAGTGAAGTTCTCAGAAGGGTGGAATTTTGGCCCTAATGATGGAGATGTCAAACCAGTCGACTGGATTCTGGATAAAATGGTTGCGAAGTGGAAAGGCGCAAGCTGGGAGCTAGATCCGGTGAACCATCCACATGAAGCGGGTTTTTTAAAACTGGATATTTCAAAAGCTAAGTCCAAATTAAACTGGCAACCAGCTTGGCATCTGGATCACACATTAGAAAAAATAATATCTTGGCATCAGGCATGGTTGAATAAAGAAAATATACAAGTTATTTGCCTACAAGAAATTAATGATTATATGAGAGACATGAAAAATGCAAACCACTGATTCTATAAGAAAAGAAATAGCAGTACTTGTAAAGCAATATGCTGAGCTGCAATATGAAGAAAAAACATTTGTTCCAGGAGAATCAGTTGTCCCACCATCAGGCAAAGTATTAGGTGAAACTGAACTTCAGTATATGGTTGAAGCATCATTAGACGGCTGGTTAACCACAGGTAGATTTAATGATAGGTTTGAAAAAGAACTTGCAAAATTTATCGGAATAGAAAAATTAATAACAGTTAATTCTGGCTCATCTGCTAATTTAGTTGCATTTAGTGCATTAACTTCACCAAAATTGGGTGACAGAGCAATTAAAAAAGGTGATGAAGTTATTGGTGTTGCTGCTGGTTTCCCTACAACAGTAAATCCAATAATTCAATTTGGTGCAGTACCTGTGTTTGTAGATGTTGACCTGAAAACACACAATGTAAATGCTGATTTGATTGAGGCTGCAATCACACCGAAAACTAAAGCAATTATGTTGGCTCATACATTAGGTAACCCATTTGATATAGCTAAGGTCAAAGCAATTTGTGATAAACATAACTTGTGGCTAGTGGAAGACTGTTGTGATGCATTAGGTGCGAAATATAATGGTCAACACGTAGGTACATTTGGCGATATAGCAACGTGTAGTTTTTATCCTGCACATCATATTACTATGGGAGAAGGCGGAGCTGTTTTTTCGAATAGCTCTCAATTAATGACTATTGCAGAATCGTTTAGAGATTGGGGTAGAGATTGTTATTGCCCACCAGGCTTTGATAATACTTGCGGAAAACGGTTCGAGCAGAAGTTAGGTGACTTACCTCAGGGGTATGATCATAAATATACTTATTCGCATCTTGGTTACAATTTAAAGATTAGCGATATGCAAGCGGCATGCGGTTTAGCTCAATTAAAAAGATTGCCAGAGTTTGTTGAAAAGCGAAATAAAAATTTCGAATACTTAAAAGAACGCTTACAATCAGTAACTGAATTTATTGAATTAACTGAACCAACTGAAAATTCCACCCCGTCATGGTTCGGGTTTCCAATCACACTCAAAGATACATCAGAGATAAATAGAGTCGATTTAACAAAATATTTAGATCAACATAAAATTGGTAGTAGATTGCTATTTGCTGGGAACCTAATTCGCCAGCCATATTTTGAAAACATAGATTATCGAGTCGCTAGTGAATTGACTAGTACTGATATTACTATGAATAAAACTTTATGGTTGGGTATATATCCAGGGCTCGATGAAAAGCAGTTTGATTACGTAGCTGTAAAAATTGAAGAGTTTTTTGGTGTGAGTTTTTAGTATGAAAACGATATTATTAACAGGGGCAACAGGTTTTCTAGGTTCGCACTTACTTGAAGCCTTGTTAAATAAAGATTATGAAGTAGTAATATTGAAACGATCTACATCTAATACATGGAGGATTGACCACTTGTTAAAGCGGGTGGTCAGTTATGATATAGATCATTCTGATATAGAACTCGCTTTTATTGAGCAACAGATAAATGTGGTCATTCATACTGCTTGTAATTATGGTAGAAATGGTGAACATATTAGTGAAATAGTAGATGCAAATTTAATGTTTGGTTTAAGGTTGATAGATGCCAGCATTAAGCACAACACAAATGCTTTTGTTAATACAGATACTATGTTAGATAAGAATTTAAATGATTACACATTGTCAAAAAAACAATTAGTAGAATGGCTTGAGCATAAAAGTACGAACTTAAAAGTGGCTAATTTAAAAATTGAACATATATATGGTGAAAAAGATGACAGTACGAAGTTTATTCCTTGGTTGATAAATCAGTTTGATAATGGAGTAGCCAAAATTAAATTAACTTCAGGGGATCAACTGCGAGACTTTATTTATATACAGGATGTTGTATTTGCCTATTTGATTGTTTTGAAACAAAGTGAAATATTGCCAAGGTTTAGTGAGTTTGATGTTGGTACAGGTGATTCTATAAGTGTAAAAGCATTTATACATAAACTAAAAGAATGCTATGAGTCTGAATTTGGTGCTATACATTCAGAACTTTCTTTTGGTGAGATACCTTTAAGAGAAGGTGAAGATATGCATGTAAAGGTTGATAATTCAGACCTGATTTCTATGGGATGGCAGCCTAGTATGAGTATAGATAATGGCATAATAAAATTACTTCAGGGTAGATCATCAAGCCTATTATAAGAATATTTATAGTAGGTTTTTTTAATTAACTATGAAATTGATTTATCTTGATGCAGGGTTGTGCGTTTTATTTCTTAGAATAAAAAAGGTTTGTTGAGTTGATGGGTAAGTTCCTAATTATTTCTATTCCGACTTATAATAGGGCAGATAAGTTATCAAGAATTCTATCTTTATTTTTACAAGAGATAATCAAGTCTCAATTTAAAGATGAAATTGGAATATTTATTAGTAATAATGGATCTACTGATAATACAATGAGTGCCATTATTAGCTTTGATGAAAAATTCACGCGAGCTGGCATCCAGTTTGAGTATGAAAATAAAAATAAAAATATTGGGATGGATCTAAATTATCTTAATATGATACATGCACCTAATGCTAAATATATATGGTTTTTTTCAGATGATGATGTTTTATTTGAAAATAGAATTGATGGGCTAATGACTTCAATAAAAAAGCATATGCCATCAGTATGCAACTTCTCATTTATACAGAAACCATATGATTCTTGTAATTTTAGATACAAAGGTCTAAATGAAGGCATTTATACAGATGTAAAAGAGTATCCAACATTAGTGACCACGAAGATTAGCTCTTGCATTTTGAGTACTAAACATTTAGGGGGTTATGTGATTGATGATGAAGTTGTTGTTGGTACATGCTGGGCGTATATACCGTATATATTCTCTAACTTACTTGAAGATAATAAATTGTTGATATATCCATACCCAGTAGCTAGCTCAGATGATGATCACTTACAGTTAAGATACGACCCAATTGTTTTCACGAATTTGTACGGTTTGATAGAATCTATATACAAAAAATACAATAGAGAATGTGATTTTAAGCAATCAAAAATAATAAAGCCGGTACCAATGTTTACCGACATTAATTTTTTAATAAAATTTATAACTGATGAAGTTGTATTGGATGATACTCATGTAGAAATGATTAAAAAAAGAATCATGTTAAATTTACTTGATTATAAGCTTTGGTTAGATTTTAGAATGTATAAGAACATTCTCAAATTGTTGTTTTTTACTTCAAGATTAAAAGTATTTAATGTCCTTGGAATTAAATAAAAAAATAAAGATCAATATCTATAGAAATTCAATATTTCAAGCCATTTCTGTTGCTGCAGGTTTTTATTTATACCCACTATTAATTGGATATTTGGAGCCAGTGGCTTTAGGTGTGTGGCTAACAATAATATCCATTACTTCATGGTTTATGATATTAGATATAGGGCTTTCACATGGGTTAAGAAATAAACTTAGTGAGTTAATAGTAAAGAAAAAAACTTTATTGGCAAAATCTTATTTAAGCTCAACATATTATTATTTAGGTCTGTTTTTATTTTTGTTATTAATATTAATGGGCTTAATATTAGCTTTTGTGGATATAAATATTATATTTAATATAAAAAAAGACTCGATAGAACATTTAAATGTAGCTGTTTTTCTTGTGTTATTTTCAGCTATGTTCAACTTGTTTTTTTCCATTAACTTTAGTTTGTCGAATGCGATGCAAGATGCATCATTCATAAACTTTAGAAACATGCTATTTAATGTGCAAATGATTGTTATTTTATTTATTCTTACTTATCTAAGAAATGGAACGCTGCTTGATATGGCGATTATATTCATGGTTTCTAGCTTAATGGTGAATTTTATAACTACGTGGGTTTTATACGCTAAACATAAAGCTTATATTCCTTCTGTGAGTTTGATTTCGTTTGATTTGTTTAGTAAGAATATTAAGTTAGGACTTGATTTTTTCGTAATTAATATATCAGCATTAATCATGTTTTCAACAGATAGTATTTTAATTGCACACTTGATAAACGTTGAAAGCGTAGCGCAGTATTCGATAATATTAAAAGTGTTTATGATATTTATTATGTTACAAGGGTTCTATACTGGGCCATTATGGTCAGCTTATTCTGAAATGTATCATCGAAGTGATTTTTTTTGGATTAAAAGAACATTAAAAAAATCTCTGATAGCTACATTTTGTATTTATATTGCTGTATTTTTTGTGGCTATATTTTTTGAACATATTTTAGAAGTTTGGCTCGGAAGTGATGATTATTATAATCAGTATTTAGTTGTTGCGGTTTCAATGTATATTGGAATTAGACTTTGGAGCAGTAATTTTTCAACACTATTAAATGGTTTGAGTGTAATTAAGTTACAAAAATATACTTCAATAGTGGCTGCAGTAATCAATATACCACTATCAATATACTTGGTGAAATATACTGATTTAGGCATTGCTGGCATTGCATATGGAAGTGCAGCTTCTTTAGGAATATTTGCTGTGATTGCTCCATTCTATACGATGCGAGCTTTAAATAGAAAGGCTTCGTGAATTAGAGTTGTAAATGCAAGTCATTACTGGTAACTAAAGACAAGTTGCGATAGCGTATTTGCTTTTCGTTTTTGCAAGAGTGAGACGTCATAAAGAGTTATTAACGACTTACTAATGAATACAGGCATATACATTATCTTGTTTGTGCATCCTTTAAAAACTCGAGTGATACACTAATAACGGGTAATGGGCGAGAGTTTTCAGAATATAGAAGTTGTTGAAAGTTTGAACATGAAATTTAACTTTGTTCTTCATTTCTTGCCATGATAGCGCTGCTAAATCATAATACTAGTGGGTACTTTCCAAAGAATATGAATTTATAATAATCACTAAAAATATGGATAATATATTGAATAAATCAAATAGTCACTTTCGAAAATATATTGGGTTTAAAAAAAATAATGAAGTATTCTTCAGGATTAAATTCAATGTTGTAATTGTAACTTGCAATGCGTGCCAAAAATGAAATTTAAATTTTTATCTGTAAGTAGAATTGATTGTATTCTTATTTGGGGACATGGGATTAAATATTTTGATGATATAATTAGAGATGTAAATTCCAATAAGAACTTTGATATTTTAAAAATTCAAAAATATAAACCAAAGAGTATCAAGTCTTTTGTCAAAGAAATGTATTCGTATGATTATGTCCCATTTTGGCATCTCAAAGAAAAAACAAAATACTTATTGAGTACCCCCCAAGAAGTATGTTTTATTTTTATAAAAAATTTAAATTCGAATGAGGATTTTTGTGGTGAAGGGAATTTTAGGCATCGAGAATCCTTAACGTTGAAAACCTTTAAAGAAAAGTTAAGGGATAAGTATAATCCGTATGAGAATGGTGAAAGAACTCATAATCATGTAATACATGCTACAGACTCAGAAATGCAAGCGGAGCATATGCTTAATTACCTAGGATACGATGACGGAATTGAACTATTCAAAAGTGAAAATAATTTTATTGATTTGCCGTATTACGTAAAGGGTTATAAACGGTTTGAATTTAAGCTTATACATGTAAATAATATTTTTTGTAATATTATAGAGGGTGAGTCATGGGGCAGCTTCAATTCAAAAACAATACACATTAAAGATTCCCCTCAATACAGAGGGCTAAGCGAAAATATAAGTGTATACGAAGACTATATAGATAAACACCTTGGAGGTGCTTTACAAGAAAACTATTGTACGGAACGTTATAGAACGCTTTCTCAAGGCTTTGAATATCTAAAAGAGCCATATCAAAACTCTTTTGTAGACGTTGAGCGAGTTGGTGATAAATATATCATTATAGATGGGGTTCACCGTGCATGTAGTCATATTTACCAAGGAAATACAGAGATAAAAGTATGTCAAATATTAAAATCGACCTGATACCATTATTTAAAAAATTAGAAAAAGAATCATACTGTATAATTAAGTTACCAGATAATTTTCCAAGTTATGACGTGGGCTCAGATCTCGATTTCTTTTGCTATAACATAGAGAAAGTATCAAGGATAATATTAGGTTGCTTGCAAAGTGATATTTCTGATGATTTAAGTGTCATAATTACAAATATGGGAAAGCAAATTTATATAGATATTATGGATAAAAGAGATATCCATTTTCGGTTTGATTTATATGGCTCTTTACCTTCATATCAGAATGTTTCGATAAAAGATGCTTTCTTTTCGTCTGTAATAGAAGGTTCTAATAAAGTTGAAAAAAGTAAATGCATTGTGAAAATACCCAAACTGATAGATGAAAGTATATTGCGATACATAGAATATCAAGAATGGTTTTCTGAAAGGCCAGATAAAATAAAGCATATTAATTATTTGGAAGAGAAATTTCAAAACAGTGAATTGGAGTTAAATAAGGTGCTTGATAAATTGCATTATTATATTAGTATTCCAAGAATTAAAGAGGATGAAAAAATAAACGCATCTAGTAGTATTCAGTATATGCAGTATCTATATGGTAATTTTAAAAAAATCATTAAATATATTCAGTTAAATGGATTAGAAAGAACAATTTATAAAATTAAAGATAGATTATCAAGATGATAACAGTTGAATTAGATGGGGGATTGGGAAATCAAATGTTTCAGTATGCCGCTGCTAAATCTTTAGCTTATAAAAAAAACACGGACTTGGCATTGAATGTACAGGTCTTTGATAAGTGCGAGTTGAGACAGTTGGAGATAAATAGATATGATATTAATGCCAATATAGTGAAAAATAAAAATTTTCTACGGAAAGTGATGAAAAGATTAAATCTAGATGCGTTTACTAGCTCCTATTATGTTGAAAAAAGTATCAGGTATAGAGACATCAGTGATCTAAGTGATGATGTGTATCTTAAAGGGTACTTTCAAAGTGAGAAATATTTTTTAGAAATAAGAAGTGCATTAATAAAAGATTTTACAATAACGGGTCAATTATCCAATTATACAAAAAAGATATCCAAGAAAATTTTAGGAGGAAATAGTACTGCATCGATACATATAAGGCGAGGTGACTATGTGTTTGATGAAGCGATAAATAACATACATGGTACATGCGATATCTCATATTATGAAAAAGCTATTAGCTTATTAAATAGTGAATATGAAAATATAGAATATTTTATTTTTTCAGATGATATAGCTTGGGCAAAAAAAAATTTAGCATTGCCAAATTCCACGTACATTGACAGTGAGGAGAAAAGGATGCCCCATGAAGATATTCTTTTAATGAGCCAGTGTCATCACAACGTGATCGCAAATAGCAGCTTTAGTTGGTGGGGGGCATGGTTAAATGACAATAACAATAAAATTGTGATAGCTCCTAAAGAGTGGTTTAAATCTACAGAACTAACTAAAAACTCAGGTGACATTGTATGCTCTGATTGGATAAAAATGTGAGTGACGACCCATTTGTTTCCGTAATAATGCCTGTCTACAATGGCGAACTATATTTGGCTGATGCTATTGAGTCTATTTTAAACCAAACATACGAGAATATTGAATTAATAATTATAAATGATGGCTCGACTGATGATAGTTTATCAATTATAAAAAAATATGCTGCCGAAGATAAGCGTATAGTCAATGTTAGTCGTGAAAATAAGGGCTTAATTAAAACTCTAAATGAGTGTGTTCAAATGTCAAAAGGGGAATATATTGCACGAATGGACTCTGATGATATTAGCCTGCCATATAGATTGGAAATGCAGATAAAATTAATGGTAGGAAGTTGCTTAGATGTTTGTGGATGTCACTATTCAGTAATAAATAAATATGGAAAATATATTGATACTGTTTATGTGCCGTTAGATGATAATTCTTTATTATTGTATTTAATACAGGGTGTTCCATTTGCCCATGGTGCGGCTGTAATACGCAAAGGCTTTCTAGAGGATAACGAGTTAAGTTATGGATTGGGTGGGGTAAAGTATGCTGAAGATAAGGCGCTATGGATTAGAATTTATTCACTACAGGGTAAGTTTGGCAATGTAAATGAGGTTCTGTTCAAATATAGAGAGTTTAATCAGTCATTATCAAAAATAAACTCACAAGAGATAAGAAAAGATAATGATAAAATGAAATCAGACTTTTTTAAAAGACACTCTGAAGAGGTAGCGTCCGGGGTTAAAGCTTTAGCGAATGATTTAGAACAGTTGAGTAATAGGGAATTGGAATATTTAGCGGATTTGACAATAAGGCTGTTTCTGGGGAAAAAAGATATAGTTTATTGGAGAATATTTAAAAAAATACCCGTTAGAGCTAAATCGATTGCCTTCTTAAAGCTATTGTCTGGATTTATACAATCTATATGATAGTTTTTCTACATGCATTAATCTGGCTGTTGGCTTCTGTCGTGTTTATTGTTAGGTATAAACGGAATCCTCAAGGGTTCTATCTTAACTACCTATTTTATCTTCTGTTTTTTGGATTGTTCTATATTTCATTGCCAAGTATTATTTCATTACTTACAAGTTTTTCACATGTGGGAGCATCTGTTGACACAATATCTATAACTGCTGTTATTGGTCTATATTTTGTTACTGTGTTTCTCATTGGGTATACAATATCAAAAGATAAAAATGTTTCTATTAATAGTGTCAATATACACCGATTTAAGAGTTTGTTATTCATAATACGGTTTTTAGCGACAATACTATCTGTTTATATTGCGTATGTTGTAATGTTAAATTTTCAACATATTATGAGTGTTCCTGATGTTAGAGGAGTGAAAAGTAATCTATACACATTGTTGGATAGTCAGTATAAAATTATGGCTATTTTTTCTTTCCATGTCCTTCTGGTTATATATCTCTTTTTCCAGTTGAAAAAACTAAAGTATGTTTTATTCTTATCACCATATGTTTTGCTAGAGTTATTACTATCAGGTAGAACATATATTTTCTTGGTTTTTTTCTTATTTTTTATATTTAGTATACTAAAAAATAAAATACTCAGTATTAAGTTTGTTGCTATTATTTTATTAGCTATAGTTGGAATTGGTGTGTTAAGAGTACCCGGTGACTTTCAGATGGAGTACCTCTTACTAATATTTTATGAGTTTATTTTCACATGGACTACCGTTCATTTGGTATTTGAGTCTGGTTTGACTCAGGGTTTTAGCGATTCTGTTGTTTATGGAGTAATGCGATTTTTTCCTTCTTTTTTCTATAGTTATATATTCGGTGAATATATGTCATACACAAAAATTTCAGGGGATGCAAATCCCTTAGGTTGGGGCATAGGTGGTTCAATTGTCGCTGAAGCTATTTCCTATAAAAACACACTGATAATTTTTCTATATCCTGTTGTTATTGTTGCTTATGGCTTTAGTATGAATTGGTTATTAAGAATGAATTATGTCACAGGTAAAATAATATTCGTTCTTGCTATTTTGCAAATTCAACAGTTATTTAGATATAGCTTTTCAGAGTTTGCATTATATCCATTTTATATGGTTTTTTTCCTTGGATTCTACATTATAGCTACCGATTTATACTATTTGGCAACTGTTAAAGATAGAAAAACAATTATAATTTCTAGAGAGGTTAAATAAGTTTAAAGTAGAAATTTTAGTAGGCTATTTGTAGTTTTTTATAATAGTTGTTTTATGAAAAGGAAACATTGATTATTAAGGTAGGCTTATGTTAGGTGTTGTAATTCCAGTTATTGAGTCTGAGTTAGAAGGACTGTATATTAATTTAGATCGTATACAATTAAATTTGGAACTGGCAAATATAGATGATTATAAAATTGTAGTTGTATTACAAACAAAAGATATCAATATACAACTCCGTGAATATAATAAAACCAAGTTCAAAGTTGTCTCATATTACTCTGTTTCTCAGGCACGAAATATAGGACTAAATGAGATTTCTAAAGAAGCGGACTATATTTATTTACTTGATCAAGATGCGACTCCTTCAGTTGAATTTTTTATCCAGGCTAAGAATAATATGAGTCTAGGTCTTTCTGTTTGGTCTGGAAAGATCAACTGGATAGCTGACAGAATGAAAAATAAAGGCAACCAAAATAACGGAAATCAAAATAAAGGGTACTACCTAAGTTCATTTTTTGTTCCATTGAATACTTTTTTGGGTTGTTATATTTTTAAAGCCGCATTAATTAGAAAATATTCGATTAGATTTAATCAAAATTTAGGGCCTGCGGAAAACACTCAATTAAAAACGGGAGAAGATGTATATTTTTTATGTGAGTTTTTTTCAAAAAATAAAATTGGAAGATATATATTTTATCCTAAGCTACAAATCAATCATCCTGAAAGGCCTCGAGATAATTCAAAATCTATTTTATACTTAGATGGTCAGGTGGCGATTTACAAAAATTTATTATTAAGCCATAGCATGAATTTTCGGATTAGAATGGGTGCTTTTTTGTATCTAATATTATTTACTTTTAATGGTTTTTTGAAGTTCATAAGAATGGAAGAAAATGGCTATTTTATATTTAAGAAAAGATTATATTCCCTATTTTATAATAAATATGAAATTTTAGACAACGAGCGTAAAAAATGACTGGATGTAAAATACTAATTACGGGTGGTTCTGGCTTTATTGGTACTAATTTAATTGATTTCTACAGTAAAGACAATAAAGTCCTTAATCTTGATATCTCTGAACCAAGAAATAAAGAACACATGGAGTTTTGGGTTAAAGTTAATATAAATGATTATCATGAACTCGATAGGGCTATAAGTGAGTTTTCTCCCGATATTGTTATACACATGGCTGCTAGAACAGATTTAGATGGTAAATCACTGGACGATTATAGTTCTAATATTGGAGGGGTACAAAATATTCTCGAAATAACAAATAAAGTAGACTCCATAACTAAGGTTATTTTTGCTTCTAGTCGGTTGGTTTGTGAAATAGGATATACACCAAAAGATGAGTTTGATTATCGCACGACAACTATTTATGGTGAGAGTAAAGTTATTGGAGAAAAGTTGGTTCGGGAGTTTTCTGATTACACCAAAAAATGGATTATAGTAAGGCCTACTTCTATTTGGGGTCCTTGGTTTGATGTGCCATATAAAACTTTTTTTACTACTATTAAAAATAAAAGATATTTTCACCCTAAGAATATAAGTATTTATAAACATTTTGGCTATGTGAAAAATTCTGTATATATAATAGATAAGTTAATTGACAAAGATAAATTTAATGGCAAGTCTATTTATTTATCTGATTTTACTGCCCTTGAAGTTAATAGCTGGGCAAATATGATCAGCAACCAATTCCATAGAAAAGGAATCAGAGAAATTCCTTTAGTTTTTTTAACTTTAGTGGCTGTCGCCGGAGATTGTCTAAAATATTTAGGTTATACGAATCCACCTTTGACAAGTTTCCGTTTAAATAATTTATTAACAGAAATGATTTATGATATTAAAGATGTGGAGTGTGAAATTGGGGATTTGCCATTTTCGCTTGAAACTGGTGTTGTAGAAACTGTGAATTGGATGATTGAAAATGACTAATGATAAATTTTCACTATGTCTTTTAATCGCTTGTTACTTAAGAACTTAAGTAGTTATTATTTGAAATTGTAATATTTATTAATTCGATTAGTTTTGCATGATTGAGGCGACCTTTGAAAAAAAATATAACTCTAATTGGTATAAATTACTTTCCTGAATCTAGTGCAATAGGCTTATACAGTACGCAACTAGCTGAATACTTGGCTCAAACAAATAATGTAGAAGTTATTACTGGTTTTCCATATTATCCGGAGTGGAAAATAAGTAATGAATATGAAAACAAGTCTAAATATTTTACTGAAACAATAAAAGGGATAACTATATATAGATATAAGCAGTATGTACCATCAAAGCCTAATTTTAAAAATAGAGTTTTTCATCTGTTGGACTTTACTGTTGGAAGTGTAGGTAATATTTTTAAGCTTAAGAAAAGTGATTTAATTATATGTGTTGTACCTTTCACTAGTAGCATTGTTTTAGGAGTGTTTCTGTCTATGCTACGTGGTGGAAAAGTATGGGTTCATATACAGGACTTTGAGTTTGATGCCGCTCTTGATTTTGATGTGACGAGTAAGTCAAATTGCCTGAAATCGAAAATTTTTAAAGGTTTGTTTTGGTTAGAGAGATGGTTATTAAATAAAGCTGATATTGTTAGTACTATTAGTGAAGGAATGGTTTCTAAACTAGAAAGCAAAACAAGTACTATGAGTTATTTGCTCCCAAATTGGGTGGACCCTAAGTTTTTAGATCCAAAAACTGCTATTCAGCATGAAGTGATGGCTTCCGATAAATTTAAAGTGCTATATAGCGGTAATATTGGTGAAAAACAAGACTGGGCTTTTTTTGTGGAGGTTGTTAAGTACTTCAGGAAACATAAGAATATTGTCTTTATTGTTGTGGGAGCAGGATCAAAAAAGGAATGGTTAGTAAAACAGCTCGGAGAGCTAAATAATATTGATTTTTTTAACCCTGTAGCATATGAAGAACTTCCTAACTTATTATGTAGTGCAGACTTACACGTTCTATTCCAAAAAAATAATGTGATAGATACTGTTATGCCTTCGAAGCTTTTAGGTATGATGGCTAGTCAGGTTGTCTCTTTAGTCACTGGAAATGAGAAATCAGAAGTTTCAAAAATTTTTAAAAAGTCTAGAGGAGGTTATTTTTTTGATAGTGGTTGTTTTCAAGATGTAGTTGCTGTTATAGAAAATTTGTCATCTCACCAGGAGGTAGCAAAAGAATTCGGTGCTAATGCACGGAGCTATATTATCCATCATTTTTCTGTAATTAATGTATTAAATGATTTTGGGGAAAAGGTTCGGGAGGTAATGGATACTTGAATCCAACTTTTGTCAAAAAGAGTAGATACCGTAGATCTGATAATACCATCTAAGTTAAGAGGAATGTTAGCTAGTGATAAGCCAATTTTAGCGACTGCAGGTCAAATACTCAAATAGCTTTTGTATTGAATGATGCCGGAGCTAGTGTTCTGCTAGGAAATATAATTGCATATTATAAATAAGCTTAAACAATTTTCATAATATCAAGTGTATCTAGTTGACTTGAGTATTTAAGAAAGGATGTAATTTTTGGTAAGTTTGATAAGTACTTACACGTTACAGAGTTTAGTCATAGTTTGATATTATGCTTAATATGGTATAGTTGTAGCTTATAACAGTCTATATGGAATGAGTGCGTGTTTGATAAATCAATTTTCAAAAGTTATTCAGGTTTAATCACTGCTATTTCACGTATCAATGATCCTTTAGTTGTGATTTTTGCTGCTTTTATCGCTTATGGTCTTCGTTTTTCTTTTTCGGATCTAGAATTACCAAAAGATTACAAAATGCTTATTCTATTTTCTCTCTTTTGTGTTGTTTTAGTCTTTCCTTTATTTAATCTCTATTCATCTTGGCGTGGCCAAGGTCTATTTAAGCAAGCTAAAGCTGTTTTTTCTGCCTGGGCTTCTGTCGCGTTATTGTTAATAGTTATATTGTTTAGTTTAAAAATCTCTTCTGAGTACTCCAGACTATGGCTCGCATATTGGTGTATTTTAGGTTTATTTTTTCTTTTGTTATCACGCATTATTGTTTATTCCTTTTTGCAATATCAGAGAAAACGAGGCAGAAATACTCGTTATGCTGTTGTTATTGGTGCAGGGGATCTTAGCAAAAAAATATTAGCTCAAGTTAACAATTCCCCGTGGACAGGCTATAAAATTAATGGTTTATTCGATGATGATAGTCATTTAAAAAAAATGGAAATAGATGGCTACAAAATATTAGGCTCGGTCTCTGATGTGGGGCAGTACGTGTCAAACCATCGTATTGATGAAATCTGGATTGCGTTACCGTTAAGAGCTGAAAAAAGGGTTAAAGAATTACTTTATGACTTGAGACATTATACTGGTAATATTAAGTTTATCCCTGATATTTTTGGTTTTTCATTGCTTAACCAATCTATGACAGAGGTCGCATGTTTGCCTGCTGTTAATCTTTCTGACTCCCCTATGGGTGGTGGTAATCAATTAATTAAAGCAATAGAAGATCGCGTTTTTGGATTGTTCTTTATTATGCTGATTGTTCCTATTGCCACTTTAATTGCTTTAATGATTAAAATTACATCACCAGGACCCGTTTTATTTAAGCAAAGGCGCCATGGATGGGATGGCCGAATCATAAATGTGTATAAATTTAGAACGATGAAAGTACATGATGAGCACGATGGTTCTGTGACTCAAGCAATTAAAGGTGATCATAGAGTTACATCTTTTGGTGCTTTTTTAAGGCGCACAAGTTTGGATGAACTGCCTCAGTTTTTTAATGTGCTGCAAGGAAAAATGTCAATTGTTGGTCCTAGGCCTCATGCAATACAACATAACGAAATGTATAAAGAAAAAGTTAATAAATATATGCTTCGACATATGGTGAAACCAGGGATTACAGGTTGGGCGCAAGTAAATGGTTTTCGTGGTGAAACTGATACATTAGATAAAATGAAAAACAGAGTTGAATATGATCTATATTATATAGAAAACTGGTCTCTATGGTTTGATTTAAAAATTATTTTTTTAACAATTTTTAAAGGTTTTACTAATAAAAATTCATATTAAAAAGGCATGTTATGAAAGTTTTAGTAGTTGGTGGTGCTGGTTATATCGGTTCTCACATGGTGAAAATGTTATCACTGGCAGGGCATGATGTGGTTACACTTGATAATCTTTCTAATGGTTATGAAGATGCGGTGAAATATGGCGAGTTTATTGAAGGTGATATTGCCGATGCACAGTTATTAAATAGCATTTTTTCCAAGACCGCTTTCGACGGCGTTATGCACTTTGCATCTTATATCCAGGTAGGCGAATCCGTTGAAAAGCCTTCTATGTATTATAAAAACAATGTGACTCATACTCAGGTGTTATTAGATGCGATGGTGGAGCACGGTATAACAAGCTTCATTTTTTCATCTACGGCGGCGACTTTTGGAGAGCCAGAGTATATTCCTATTGATGAAAAACATCCTCAAATGCCCATTAATCCATATGGTCATAGTAAATTAATGGTTGAGCAAATATTGGCTGATTTTGATCATGCCTATGGTTTGAAGTCGGTGAGCTTACGCTACTTTAATGCAGCAGGTGCCGATGCCGATGGTGAGTTGGGTGAACGGCATATTCCTGAAACGCACTTGGTGCCGTTAGTGTTGCAAGCCGCTTCGGGTCGTCGCGATAGCATCGCTGTTTTTGGTACAGATTACGATACGCCTGATGGTACTTGTGTACGTGACTATATTCATATTAATGACTTATGTAGCGCGCATTTATTGGGTCTTGAACACCTGGTTGCAGGCGGTGAAAGCAAAGCTTATAACATGGGAAATGGTCAGGGTTATTCAATTAAAGAAGTTATTGATGTAGCTAAAAAAGTCACTGGCAATAACTTTGAAGTAAAGCTTGCAGAGCGGCGCGATGGTGACCCTGCTAAATTAGTAGCCGATTCTTCATTGCTTCAAAAAGAACTAGGGTGGTCTCCGCAGTATACTGATTTAGAAACTATCATTCGTCATGCCTGGGAATGGGAGCAAAAATATGATGAGTGGAAAAATTAACGCTCCTTATTAAGCATTGTATTGGCTTAAATGAATTACAGGGTGTCTCTTTGTTATTTGCTAATACATGCTGGAAATGCGCATAAGTAAAGATACAACTTATAACTTCCTCAGATTAAGGCTAAAATAGCTGCCTATTCGCATCATCTACAGGATTAACCCTTATGAGCCTTGAAGAGGGTTCCAAACCTACCAATTTTATTCGTCATATTATTGATGAAGATTTATCTAATAATAAAAATAACGGCAAAATAGCGACGCGCTTTCCACCGGAGCCTAATGGTTATTTACATATTGGCCATGCCAAATCTATCGCCCTAAACTTTGGGGTTGCAGAAGATTATAAAGGTACCTGTA
>Ga0316204_10005871_pt1 | contig 19641 bp, 19 predicted proteins | sample 6monrhotite_MG_2_FD_205661 | JGI IMG/M metagenome (GOLD analysis project Ga0316204, IMG submission 205661) | Microbial mat bacterial communities from mineral coupon in-situ incubated in ocean water Damariscotta River, Maine, United States -... | ecosystem: Environmental > Aquatic > Marine >...
ATCGTCGCGGTGCCGCGCCGGTGCGCGGCACCCGCCCGTCCGCCGCCACGTCGCCTTGGTTTGCTTGCATCTGCCATGGGTCGATCCCTCGTTACCTGAGGGGCAGCATCGCAAAGGTGGCCCAACAGAGATGACGGGAAACCGACAGATGGTGTCGGATTCAGAGCGCGGTCAGGTTTTCTGATTTCAGCCAGCTGGGAATACCCCCGATATCGGGCAGCACAGCATCGGCAAACGGCGCAAGTTCAGCGCGCGCGGCAGGTCCGGTCAGCACCCCGACCGTGCGCATACCCGCCGCCTGTCCTGCACGCAGATCATGCGTACTGTCGCCCACCATCAGGCACTGTGCGGCGTCCAATCCGGTCTGCGCACAAAATGCAAGAAGCTGGCCAGGGGCAGGCTTGCCGCCATGCCCGCTGTCATAACCTGCGATGAAATCGAAATGGCCCGTGATACCGGCGCGGTCCAGATGCGCGCGTGCGGGGGCTTCGGCATCATTGGTGGCAATACCAAGACAGAGGCCCATGTCACGCAACTGCGCGAAATACCCTTGCAGCGGCACAGCCTCGACCTGCGCAACTGCCGCCGCCGCCGCATTCATCCGCGACAACAGGGCAACTGTGTCCAGATCGGGCAAGACCGCGCCGATCATCTCGGCCAGATCGCCCGCCGTTGACGCGATCACCATGCTATCGGGCCGGAAAGTCGCCGTTTCAACGTCATAGCCAAGCGCCTGCGCCAAACGGGCGAACAGTACAGGATCACCCCTGCTCTCAGCCGCGAGCATCCCGCGCGTCCACGCCCCCCAGGTCGCGTTGAAATCAAACAAAGTTCCATCTTTGTCGAAAATGATGCCCTTGATCACGCGCCCGCCTTTCCTTGATGCATTGACACCGGACCCTGCCCGAAAGACGGTGTCAATCAACATGTTGAAACTCCGCTCTTACCGTGACCGCCCGATGCACCTTGGCCCGTTTCCGCTGGAAGCGTTACGGCGCATCCCTGCGGCTGATTTGTCAGGCCTGCCCCCGCCGGAGGGGCTGTCCTTTCGCAGGCCTGAGGACCCCAAGAGCATCGTCAATGCGATGCAGGATTATCAGGCGATGCTGGATGCCACCCGCGATGGGATGGTCAAGCGCGAGGTGGCGGAAATTCCTGCTGATCTGGCCGCGCGGGCCAATCACCTCAAGGCTTTTGGCTATTATTGCGACGCCAGCATGGTAGGGGTTTGTGAAGTGCCGGGTACCGCCTGGCTGGACGCCCCGATCGCGAACCCCGAGGTAGGCCGATTGGCTGATAAATTGCGCACGATGCAATCCAAATCACTGGCCTCTGGTATTGACGTGATCATGGCAGGTCTGCGCGAGAGCATGGCCCAGCCGTCTGCGGATTGCCGTCATCATACCCATGCGCTCGTCTTTCTGTACGATCACCCGCGCGCGCCCAAAGAGAGCGAGCAAGGCACCGACTGGATCAAGGATGCCCTGCCGCAGCGCGCCTGCCTGCGCGGTATGGAAACGGCCGTGAGCCTGGCCAGTTATATCCGCACCCTAGGCTATGAGGCACGCGCACATTCGATGGCTGCCTCGGATGTGCATCTGGGCGCTCTGGCGGCCCATGCGGGCCTCGTCGCGTTGGGAAACGGCACGCTGCGCAATCCTTTCACCGGCGACCGTTATGGGTTGGCCGCGATCACCACCACGCTGGAAATGACCCCGGACCAGCCGATAGCACCGGGGCAGACGCCGCCGGCCAGCTACAAAACCGGGTTTGGCACCCACGCCAGATCCGCCCGCACCCGCGATCCTTATGCAAAGCGCGATTTCGCCCTTGGGCCGCATCCGTTTGAGACCCTCAAACGTGTGGACGAACCAACCACCTACATCGACCGACCCAACGTGGCCCGTGTGCCCAAACGCGCCAATATGTTCTTGCGGAGCCTTTTCGGGGACATGGGCAAGCAGGTACAAGAGGCCACCAAGAACGGCAACTATGTCCGCAAGTCAGCGGCCGCCTATGCCTTTCGCCCCTCGCTGGGGGCCTTTGTGCTGTTGCAGGATGGCGAGGCGGTGGGCGAACCCGTCCCGGACTCCCCCCAAAACAATGCCGCCAATATCAAGGCCGCGCTCTATTTCCTTGGCGTGGATGCGGTTGGTCTTTCGGCCTGTCCCGACTGGACCTACTACAGCCACGATACCACCGGTGCGCCGATCACTCCTTACCATGACAACGCCATCTCGATGATTGTCGATCAGGGCCATGAGACCATGGAGGGCGCATCCGGTGACGACTGGATTGCCTGCGCGCAATCCATGCGGGCCTATCTGCGGTTTTCGCTTCTGGGTGGTGTGCTCGCCCAGCATTTGCGCAACCTGGGGTATTCCGCGCGTGTGCATTCGGTGATGGATGAAGAGGTGCTGCACCCGCCCCTTCTGCTTTTGTCCGGTCTGGGTGAGGTCAGCCGCATCGGTGAGGTTATCCTCAACCCGTTTCTCGGCCCCCGTTTGAAATCCGGCGTGGTCACCACCGATATGCCGATGACCCACGACAAGCCCATCGACTTTGGCCTGCAAAAGTTTTGCGATGCTTGCAACAAATGCGCGCGCGAATGCCCCTCTGGGGCGATCACCGCGGGGCCCAAGTTGATGTTCAACGGCTATGAAATCTGGAAATCCGACAGCCAGAAATGCACCACCTACCGGGTTAGTCAGAAGAACGGCGCAATGTGCGGACGCTGCATGAAAACCTGCCCTTGGAACCTTGAAGGGCTGTTTGCCGAGGCCGGTTTTCGCAAACTTGCCATGACCGTCCCACAGGCCGCGAAATCCTTGGCGGCGCTTGACGACAAACTGGGCAAAGGGTCGATCAACCCGGTCAAGAAATGGTGGTGGGATCTGGAGATGGAAGATGACGGTGCTTATCGGCCATCGCGCCATCGGGTGAATGCGCGCGATCTGCAAAAGGACCTCGCGCTGGAATTCGAAGATCAAACGCTCGCGGTTTACCCGGCCCCGCTCGCGCCACCGCCCTATCCGTGGCCGGCGCCAATGGATCGCGAGGCGGGCATTGCTGCCTATGCGGCGATGATCCCTGCGAAAGAACACCGTGCGCGGCGCGCAGCCGGGCGACCGCCTGAGCATGTCTATGCCGCCGATCAAGGGCAAGCGCCTGTGATCGCTGTCGTGGTCAGCAAAGCTGAGAAGATGACCGCTGCGATCACCAAGTATGAATTCGCCTTGCCGGGCGGCGGTGACCTGCCCCCGGCAACTGCTGGCGCCCATATTGATGTCGTTATCGCGCCAGAGTTTTTTCGCCAGTATTCGCTGAGCGGTGATCCTGCCGACCGCAGCAAGTACCAGATCGCCGTATTGCGCGAAGATGAGGGACGCGGCGGATCGAAACTGATGCACCGGATATTCGAGGAAGGTCGGCGGGTTTTTGTCTCTCCGCCGGTCAATCACTTTCCACTGGTTGAGGACGCCTCAAAGGTGCTGTTGATGGGAGGCGGGATCGGGATCACGCCGATGATCGCGATGGCGCACAGGCTTTATGCGATTGGCGTTGATTTTGCTTTGCATTACAGTGTGCCTCACCGGCGCGATGCGGGTTTTTTAGATGATCTGGCAAAGATGCCATGGGCACAAAAATTGCACCTGCATGTATCACAGGAAGGCACACGCGCCGAACTTGGGGCCGTGACATCCTATGAACCCGGGGCGCATATCTTTACCTGCGGTCCTGACGCCTATATGGCCGCCGTGATGGACGCAGCAGAGGCGAATGGTTTTCCGCAAGATGCGCGCCATCTGGAATATTTCGCGGTGCCCGAGCAGCCGGACTATGAGAACCATCCCTTTAGGCTGGTGCTGAACGACGGGCGTGAAATAGCCGTGGCGGCTGATGAAACCGCCTCTGATGCGCTCTTGGCGGCTGGTGTTCATGTGGATGTCAAATGTTCCGACGGGCTGTGTGGCGTCTGCAAATGCGGGCTGCACGAAGGGGCAGTTGAGCATCGCGATTTTGTGCTGTCAAGGGCGCAGCGCGAGACCGCGATCATCCTCTGCCAAAGCCGGGCCGCTGAACCCGGAGGCAGGATCAAGGTCGATCTTTAGGTCCAGTGCACGCTTTCCCCGCCGGGCAGCGCATAACGGGCGCGGAGCGGCTGATCATATGCCAATCCGATACTGTCACAAAACGCCATGACCGATGTGTCATCCATGGTGATGAACGCCAGCACGGCCGCCTGAAACGCCGGATCGGTGGCGCGTTGTCGCAGATCATCGACAGACCCGCCAGACGCACCCAGAAAAGCCGAACAGAGCGCATCATCACCGGCCAGCCACGTCAGCCCTTGCAACGCGATTACCTCGGCCTGTTTTTGATCCATTTGGCACCCTCTTGCTCCCGGAAACCGTTTCTTAACCATTCAGATGGAAGTTGTCTGCATGAAATCTGGGCCTCTGGTCCTGAATTGGGGGCAAGAAATGCCGGGTCGAATACTGATCATCGATACTGTCGCAACGAACAGAATTGTATTGAAAGTAAAGATGTTAGCCGCGCGATTTGTGGTCGACGCCTGCGCCAGCAAAGCGGACGCGAAGCAGATCATAGCGGCGAATCGGCCTGATCTGATCTTGTTGAACCTCTCTGACGCGGCAGCAGACCAGCATGGTTTGTGCCGTGAATTGCGCAGCAACCCTGATACGGCGATGATCGCGATCATTGCTGTCGGCGTCGCAGATACCTCTGGCGCGCGCTTTGCAGCCCTGGATGCGGGCGCTGATGATGTTCTGCCTCATCCGGTCAACGACGCGCTGTTGCTGGCGCGGATCCGCAGCCTGCTGCGGGCGCGCAGCACCGGGCAGGAACTGGCATTGCGCGAAAGCACAAGTCGCGCCCTGGGCTTTGAAGAAGAGAGAACCGGGTTTGACGGGGCGTCACGGATCGCTTTGCTGACACCGGATGCACATGGCGAAACCGAAATGCTGGCGATGCTGCGCGGTGGCCTGTGCTGCACCGTCAAGACCTTGCACCCGGGCGATGTGCTTGTCTCCGATGATGAAAAGGCCGCGCATGACCTGTTCGTCATCGACGCCTCACAGGTCGAAACCGGCAGTGGCGCGCTCTTTGGTCTGGTGTCGGATTTGCGCGCGCGCGCGCAGACGCGGCTTGCAATGCAACTTGTCATCGCCCCACCAGAGAGACCCGAAATCGCCGCGATGTTTCTGGATCTTGGCGCGGATGATGTTGTGCCTTCAACCAGCGATGCCAAGGAGATCACACTGCGCGCCGCACGTCTGACCGCCCGCAAGCGCCAACAGGACAAACTGCGCGATACGGTCCGCAACGGTCTGAATGCCGCGGTGACCGATCCGCTCACCGGCCTGTTCAATCGCCGCTATGTTGAGCCTCATCTTGCCCGTCTTGCCGATCAATCCCGCAAATCAGGGCGCGAACTTGCGGTCATGATGATCGACATTGATCACTTCAAATCAGTCAATGACACGCACGGCCATGCCGCCGGCGACAAGGTTCTGATCGCGTTGTCAGAACGTCTGCGTGAAAATCTGCGCGCGATTGATCTGGTTGCACGGATAGGCGGAGAAGAGTTTCTGGTGGCAATGCCGGGCACATCCGTCACAGACGCGCGGCTGGCTGCAGACAGGCTGCGCGCATTGGTCAATACCACGCCATTTTCATTGGGCGATGGTTTGCCAATGATCAAGGTCACTGTATCGGTGGGGCTGGCGCTGAGCGGGCAGTTCAGCCCAGAAAACACAGCCATCAACAAAATCTGCGATCGGGCCGACAAAGCGCTCTATGCGGCAAAATCGGCCGGCCGTGACCAGGTCGCGATGAGTAAGTCAGCCGCCTGAATTGCGCGGCCCTGACCGGCGTTCGCGGGCCATTTCTTCTGTCAGATGTACAGCAAAGGCGCGCCTGCGTTCTGGTGTCATCGCGATGATCTGTTCAAGCAGGGCATCCTGCGCCTGAGTCTGAAGCCCAGCCACCTTCGCCGCTTGCTCATCCATCAAGGCCCGAAATGCCTGCGGATCAAAGGGCTCGGCCTGAAGAACGGCAATAACCTGCTCGACCCGCCCACGCAGATCAAGATCGCGCAAGGCGCGGCCCTGCCGCAGACTACGCCCAATCGCACGCCGCTCTTGTGGTTCCAACGCCCGCGCCATCGGCCCCAGCCCAAGATCAAAACTGCGCGGTGGGCCCTTGCCCAGCCGACCTGATGCCGCTGACCCGACCACGACGCCCACGACCGCGAGGTTCAACGCAAGCGACACGACAAGAACAATCCGCCAAAGGCGACCGGGGCGCGAACGAGGTGTTTCAGCTTCAGCCATCGATCAACACTCCAGTGTCAAACATCAGGTCGGTTGAAAACAGGCTGATGCTCACCTCATCCCCGGCCATCGTTGCGGCCAGGTCCTGCACGGACGATGGCGGCGCTATGCCAATCCAGATACCTGCAATTGTTGCAGCCGCCAGCCCGCTGACCGCAGGCCAACCGCCGATCGCGTCCATCATGCGCGCCCAAAACCCGGTTTGAGGCGCCGAAACTGTCGATGGGTCGGGCTGCACGGCATCCGCATCCGCAAGCACCCGCGCCATCAGTCCATGACCTGGCACAACCGTCAGGCCGCGGGCCTGCGCGAGAATATCTTCCAGCATGTCGTCATTCGGGTTCGTCATCATCATACCCCAGTTCTGCCTTCCGCCCCGCCATGAGATCAGACAAGGCCCGTTTGCCGCGTGCAGTAAGACTTTCCACGGACCGCACGCTGATGTCCATGATTTGCGCAATCTCGGGGTTGGTTAACCCTTCAAGGTGCCGCAGTGATACCGCTTGCGCTTGCCGGTCCGGCAATTGCGCCAAAGCATCCGACAGGGCCGTCATCCGCGCCTGTGTTTGCATTTGTGCCACCACACTGGGTGCCGCATCCAACGGCTCTGACACTTGATCCAACGAAACGGCCCCGTGGCGTTTGCGCAACCTATCCGTACAGAGATTTGCGACAACCCGGTAGAGCCATGTGCTCACCTGTGCCTCGCCCTGCCGCCAGTCCGGGGCGATTTTCCACAGGCGCATCATCGCATCCTGCGCGATATCCTCGGCCTCGGTCTGGCTGCCCAGCATCCGGGTGGCCTGCGCCAACACACGCGGCAAGAGCCGCGTCGTCAAAATCCGTGCGGCTTGCCCGTCGCCATTGGCGTATGCGACCAAGAGCGCGGCGTCCGGGGCGTCCGCAAAAGGATCTGGCGATGCGTTCATCTGTGAATGTGCTAGCCAACTTCAACCCAAGAGGCAATTGGCAGAGGGATGAGGCTCCCCCTGCCAACAATTGTTTAGCCCCGGTCACGCGGGCCGTGACCACGGCGCTTGCCGCCGCGTTCGTCCATACGCTCTTTGGCAGCCTCAAATTCTTCGGCCGAAATTGCGCCATCCTCATCGGCATCAACCCGATCGAACATGCGCGCGGCCTGACGCTCTTGCCGGGTCGGCATCTCGTCTTGTTGCAAGACGCCATCGCCGTTTTCGTCAAAGCGCTCGATCATCATTGCCGCACGTTCAGCCGCCCGCGTGTTCGCGGCCGCTGACAACTCGTCCGCTGACAATGCGCCGTCACCATTGGTGTCCATTTCACTGAAACGTGCCGCGCCGCGCGCCTGCATCTCTTCCAGGGTCAAAGCACCGTCACCGTTCAGGTCGAGTGTTGCGAAATCCGGGCGTTCGCGGTTGTTGTCCGCCTGTGCGGCACCCGCCGCCAGAACGAGGCCTGAAAGAAGTGCTGCCGTCAAAATCTTGGTTTTCATTTTTATCGTCCTTTGTTGTCCGAGCACCGCATCATCGCTGCTCACCCCTCTTGAACGCGCCAATGCCAAGGTTCCGTCGCAGTTTTCCAAAAAAATATTGACCCAGCGCAATGACGCACACCTTTTCAAATCTGCACCGATGGGTCATGTGGACTTAGCAGGATGGAGCTTTCTTTATGTCCAACGCCGAAACCCTGATCGACGACCGCCCGACCAAGCCAGCCATCATGCGCGGCTTGCAGTGCAAATGTCCGAACTGTGGTGAAGGCGACCTTTTTGTGCGCTATCTGAAGGTTGCCGACACCTGCCCTGTCTGTGGCGAAGAACTGTTTCATCATCGCGCTGATGACGGCCCCGCCTATCTGACGATCCTTGTGGTTGGCCACATCCTTGCGGTCGCGATCCACTTTTTGTGGGTGCAATTCCGGCCCGAGCCGATAGTCCTGGCAAGCACGCTGACAGTTGGCGCTGTCGCACTCTCGCTCTTTCTTTTGCCGCGCATGAAGGGCATGATCGTGGCGATACAATGGGCGCGCCGAATGCACGGGTTCGATCATCAGGTCTGAGGACGGTCTTATCGATAAATCAGCGATCAGAGATGCCGCGACGACGATTTTGCTGCGCAACACGGGCGCGACCCCTGCCGTTCTGATGGGGCAGCGGGGGGCGAAGGCCGCCTTCATGCCTGGCAAGTTCGTCTTTCCCGGAGGGGCTGTTGACGCAAATGATGCCGCCGTCCCCATAACGGCATTGGCCGAACTGGATGCAACCCGCCTTGCCAGTGAAAGTGTGCTGACGCCTGCGGCACTTGCCGCTGCTGCAATCCGGGAATTATGGGAAGAAACCGGGCAGGTGCTGGGACATCCGGGCAAATGGCCCGACCCACCACAGGGATGGCGCGGATTTGCAGCAACTGGCCATGTGCCGCATGCCGCTGCACTTCAGTTCTTTTTTCGTGCCGTGACTCCTGCCGGTCGGCCCCGCCGCTTTGACGCGCGGTTCTTTCTGGCGGATGTCGCCCATTTGCAGACCGACCCAGATGATTTCTCGACTGCAGAGGATGAATTGGCGCATCTGCAATGGGTGCCATTGGCAGACGCGCGCCAGTTTGATCTGCCCTTCATCACCCAAATTGTGCTGGCAGAACTGGTCAGCCACATCAAGCGCGGCGGTCCGCCGGCCAGCGTGCCGTTCTTTCGCAATGACGACGAGACGCATCTGGTCAGTCGCCTAGGTGGCCGCAGCCCGCTTTAGAGCAGTAACACCAGCATGATGATGCTGAACGTCAGCAACGTCAGACCTTGCCATTCGCGCCCTGTGATCTTCTCGCCGAAAACGAACGCCCCGATCATCAGCGAGAACAGCAACTCGATCTGCCCGACCGCATTCACATAGGCCGCGTTTTGCATGGTGAAGGCCGTGAACCAGAAGATCGATCCGATCATACTGGTCAGCCCCACCAATCCCGCAACGCGCCAAGATGCCAGCACCCGCCAAATCTCGCCCGGCTGGCGCCATGTCAGCCAGACTGCCATGGCGATCGTCTGGAATGCCGTGACCAGCGCCAGCGTGATGATGGCCCTGTAGAACACATCGCCATCGCCCAGCGACAGTGACGCGCCCCGGTAACCATTGCCGGAAACCCCGAACAGCACCCCTGCCCCAAGGCCCAGAGCCGTTGCCCGGTTGAATATCCGCTGATGCCAGGGGCCGATGCCACCGGGCGGGTCGGACAGGAACAGGACACCTGCCAGTCCGATCAGCATCGCGATGATCGTGAGTGTCGTAAAAGTATCACCCAGAATGAGGAAACCAAAAAGCGCGCTGAGCAGCACCTCGGTCTTTTTGAACGTGATCCCCACTGCAAAATTGCGATGACTGAAAAGCGCCACGACACACATGGTCGCAAGGATTTGCGACGTGCCGCCCGCCAGTGCATAGGGCCAGAATGCCGCTGGAATGTCGGGCCGGCCTTGCCCGGACGCGACCGCATAGATCGTCGCGATCACGGCGATCAGGGGCGACGAATAGACGAAGCGCGCAAAGGTCGCGCCAGCCGTCGATAGCGCCATCCCCTTCAGTCGTTTTTGCAGCATGAACCGCAATGTCTGGGCCGTGGCGGCGCCTATGGTGATCGGGATCCAGAGTTCCATCCCGCCCCTATGCCTTTAATCTGCTAGCGCCGCCAGAGCGGGTGCGCGACCGGGTCTTTGGCTTTCCACAGGTATTTGCCGATCACCTCGCGGTAGGAGGCGAAGTAATAGCCGCCATTTCGCCGCAGATAGCGATCCTTGTGCGCCCGATAGAGTGCTGGCAAATCATACCATGCCACTCGCGGATGCATGTGGTGAACGACATGCAGGTTGTTGTTGAGAAAGAGGAAAGCAAAGATGCCCCCCTTTTCGACAATCACGCTGCGCCCGCTGGCGCGCTCATGCGCCTGATGTTCTAGAAAGGTGCGCAGTTTCAGGATCGACATCGCAGCATAGGCCGCAATCAGATAGGCCCAGAAAGGCATGGGTGAGGCAGCAACGACCGCCAGAACCGCGCCAACAGCAGGCAGATGGATCAACCAGCCGCGCAACACCGCTCCGTCACGATTGCGCCATTCACCGATGACAAAGGCGATGGTTCCGATAAACGGCCCCAGCGTCAACCGCCCGGCAACCGTGTTGTTGACCCGCAGGGTCGCCCGCAACACTCGTGGCAGCCTCTCCCATGCGCCAGCGTCGAGATAGTTGCTCTCGGGATCATCAAAGGGATCGGTGATCACCTCATCATGGTGGTGGGCAAGGTGGGTTGCCTTGTAACGCACGTAAGGAATGAACACGGTCAGCGGCGGCCAGATCGTCAGATCATTCAACCAGGCACGCTGAAACGGATGGCCATGGATGACCTCATGCTGCAACGACGCATGCAGTGCGATGGTCAGGGCGGCCACCGGAATGCCGGCCCAAAGCGGCAAGGCCCAAAGCGCCAAAACCCACACAACATAGCACCCAGCAATCAGTGCCACCGTTGGCCACTCGATCTGCGCGAGCGAACGTTTCTTCTTTTCTGTCATATGCGCACATCTACGATTTTCGATGCGAGGAAACCATTTGGAGAGTAGTTCACAAAACCACCAATGTGTGATTAAATCACCCTATGTTGACTATTATGGACAAGCGCGACCGCGCCGAACTCTTCCGACTGCGCCTGCAGGCGGCTATGGCACAGGCCGGGATTACGCAAAGCGCATTGGCGCGTCAGGCAGGGGTTGATCGTTCAACCTTGTCGCAGCTGATCAAGGATGATGGCGCGCGCCTGCCGAACGGGCAATTGGTGGCCGCTTGCGCGGCGGTCCTTGGTGTGAGCGCGGACTGGCTCCTGGGTTTGTCCAACCGGCCGGAACAGGCCGAAGATCTGGTTGCAAGTGCCATTTCCATGACCCAGGCCCCCCGCGCGCTGGTCGATGAAAAGATCTTTTCCTGGCATCAAGAAGCTGCGGGATACAAAATCCGCCATGTCCCTGCGGGCCTGCCCGATATGCTCAAGACCGATGACATTTTGCGATGGGAATATGCCCCCTCTCAGGGCAAGACCACCGAGCAGGCAATGGGCGCAAGCAACGACCGGTTGGAATGGATGCGCAGTGCGCGGTCGGACTATGAAATCGCGGTCCCGCTTCATGAGGTCGAAAGTTTTGCGCGTGGAGACGGGTATTACCGCGATCTTGCGCCTGCCCTGCGCAAACCGCAGCTTGAGAAATTCCGCGACCTGCACGCGCAGCTATACCCTGCCTTGCGCCTGCATCTTTTTGACCAGCGCAAGCTCTACTCTGCCCCCGTCACGATTTTCGGTACATTGCTCGCCGTGATCTATATCGGCCAGAACTACCTGGTATTCCGCGACACCGAACGGGTGGCGGCGATCACCTCGCATTTTGACGAGTTGGTGCGTGCCGCCAGCGTGAGCCAGCGCGAGATCGGCGCCTATTTCGATCAATTGATCGCTGACATGGGTTAGCCGCGTACACCGACGGCTTTGCCGGCCCCGTCAGGCAGGGGAAGTGCGGCATGTGCCTCCGCCACCTTGGCCAGGGTCGCCGCCAGCTGCGGTGCGGGCTCTGAGGCGCGGCGCGTCTCAAGGCTCACATGGATCAGCATATGTTCCCCGGTGGCCAATTCGCGGTCAGCTTCGAACATCCGGTGGAAAAGATGCATTTTCTTGCCCGCACCGGCCAGCACCTGCGTTTCAACCCGGATCACGGCACCTGCATGCACCTCGTCTAGGTGGCGTATATGGGTTTCCGCGGTAAAATAACTGCCACCCGTTGCGATATAGGTCGCATCGCACCCCACGAGCAGCATCATCCGGTCGGTTGCATCGCCAAAGGCCTGCAGATACTTGGCCTCGTTCATATGGCCGTTGTAATCGGTCCAATCGAGGGGGATGGCGCGCGCAACGGTGACGATGGGTTTGCTCAGGTCAACTGGCAACCCAACCTCTCCCTCTACCCGGAGGTCTTGTGCGTTAAGCAGTTTGCCCGCCCCCCAATCCTGCGCCTTGAGCCCGCGCAGGATCGTCACGAGGTTGTCGTCGCGCGCGCGTTCCAATTCTCGGATAGTATACTGCCCTGATTGTGCATCGGACTGGCCCGCAACCGTTTCTATCAGCTCATCCGACAGCTCCGGTACATCCATCAGCTTGGTCCAGGGCCATGCAAGGCAAGGGCCAAACTGTGCGATGAAATGGCGCATCCCCGCCTCACCGCCCGCAATGCGGTATGTCTCAAAAAGGCCCATTTGCGCCCAGCGCAGGCCAAAGCCATAGCGGATTGCATCGTCAATTTCCTCGGTCGTGGCGATGCCATCCTTGATCAGCCAAAGCGCCTCGCGCCAGACGGCCTCAAGAAATCGGTCCGCAATATGGGCGTCAATTTCAGCACGGACGTGCAGCGGGTGCATGCCGATTGATGTCAGAATGTCCTTTGCGCGCGCCACAATCGCCGGGGCGGTCTTGTCGCTGGGGACCAGTTCCACCAGCGGCAACAGATAGACCGGGTTGAACGGATGGGTGACGACGATTTGCTCGGGCCGGGTGGCGCAGCCTTGTAATTCCGACGGTTTGAAACCGCTGGTCGAGGACCCGATGACGGCATCGTCGGGGCAATGTTCCTGCAGGGTCTGGTAAACCTTGCGTTTCAGCTCTAGCCGCTCCGGCACGCTTTCTTGCACCCAGGCCACATCTGCCACAGCCGCAGAGATCGTGTCGTGAAAACTCAGGCGACCTTCGGGTGGCAACGCCACATCCGACAGCCCCGGCAAGGACCGGCGGGCGTTGTCCAGCACTTCGGCAATCTTGCGCGCGGCTTCGGGATCGGGATCAAAGACCCGCACATCCCAGCCCATCAGCAAGAACCGCGCAGCCCAACCGCCGCCAATTACACCACCGCCAATGATAGCTGCTGTCTGTTGTCTCATATCTTAATCCGTTGATTTGTTGTCACTGTGATCGCATCCTCTGCGGAACCTGTCACGCTTGGGCCTCGGCGCTTTGCAAAACCGAATGTCCCGTCATCTGAATTCCTTCAGTCGATCCAAGTCATAGCCGTTGAATTGCAGAACATCATGCGCCGCTTCCAGCCGGTCGGCGCGAATATCGGGAGTGCGGTTGAGGATCCAGCCTGACCGCCCATCGGGCGCGCCGACAACGGCGGTGCGATAGTCCTCATCGGTCCAAAGCACCCAATAATCGGCGGCCACAAAGGGGACAGAAGGGAACCTGACCTTCAACCGCCCCGGCCCGGTGATTTCGGCGGTGCCTGTGATCTGCGACGTCACTTGCCCGGCGGCATCCCGGCAGATGTTGCGCACCGACAGTAACCCGTCATCGCGCAGACCGTATTCAGCAGTCACGCCAACGCAACCTGCCTGAAAAGGCACCGGATAACGCGCGACCTCATACCAGACACCCAGATAGCGGTCCGGTTCAAACACCGCTTTCGAGGAAATCGGCACATCGGTGTCGCGATAGACCGAGAACAGGCCGCCGCCGCCTTGCATTGCGCACCCCCCAAGCAACAGGATCAGCGCAAGCGCCTTCACCCAGCCACCGGCGCGCGCTTCGTCAGGCCGAGTTTCTTGCGAACCTCATCAGGGCCGATTACTCTGGCGCCAAGGTTTTCCACGATCCCCGCCGCCCGCGCGACCAATTGCGCATTGGTTGCCAATACGCCGCGATCCAGCATCAGATTGTCCTCCAGCCCGACGCGCACATTGCCGCCCGCAAGCACGGAGGCCGCCACATAGGGCATTTGGCTGCGCCCCAAACCAAAGGCCGAGAACGTCCAGTCGTCCGGCACGTTGTTGACCATCGCCATGAAGGTGTTCAGATCATCCGGCGCGCCCCAGGGCACACCCATGCAAAGCTGCACCAGCGCCGGGCTGTCGAGCACCCCGTCTTTGACCAATTGCTTGGCATACCACAGATGGCCTGTGTCAAAGGCCTCGATCTCGGGTTTGACGCCCAGATCAGTCATCATCCGGCCCATGGCGGTCAACATGCCGGGGGTGTTGGTCATGACATAATCGGCTTCGGCGAAATTCATCGTGCCGCAATCCAGCGTGCAAATCTCGGGCAGGCATTGCGCGACATGGGCGATGCGTTCGGATGCCCCCACCATGTCAGTGCCTGCAACGGTGGGCAAAGGCGCCTCGGTGCCGCCGAAAACCATATCGCCACCCATCCCGGCGGTCAGGTTCAAGACGACATCGACCTCGGCGTCGCGAATGCGGTCGGTAACCTCGCGATAGAGCGCCAGATCACGCGACGGCACGCCGGTGTCAGGATCACGCACGTGACAATGCACAACGGCAGCGCCCGCCTTGGCCGCGTCAATCGCGCTCTCGGCAATCTGCTGGGGCGAGCGGGGCACATGCGGGCTACGATCCTGGGTCGCCCCGGAGCCGGTGACAGCACAGGTGATAAAGACCTCGCGGTTCATCTCTAGTGGCATGTGGCATCCTCCGCTGCGCAACTGATTTGACCGGACATTTGCCCAAATCGGCGCACCGCACAAGCGAGAATTATTGCCAGGTGGCCGTCGCTTTGCGCAATTTGCGGTGAGATACGCCAAATGCGTCGGACCGCGTTTCAACCCATCTTTGGCAGATCAGTAGGGCATAGGGTTTTCTCTGTGCACGGCGTTGATCTCGGCGATCACCTGGTCTGAGAGAACCACATCCTTGCCTGATAGAATCTGTGCTAACTGGTCTGATGTCGTTGCCCCAAAGATCGCCGACACCGCAAAGGGCCGGGATCGCTGCCACGCCATCGCCATATGCACCGGGTCCAACCCATGTTTCGCCGCCAGATCGACATAGGCTTGCACCACGGGCCAAAGCCGCTTTGACACGCGCCCGCCCAGATTGCCGTTGATCGACAGACGGCTGCCCGCTGGCACCGCGCCGTTTTGGTATTTACCCGTCAGCAGGCCACAGGCGAGCGGCGAGAAAGACAGCAAGGTCACATCCTCATTCACAGCCATCTCGGCCATATCGGTGTCAAAGAGACGGCAAAGGAGCGAGTATTCATTCTGCACAGAGGCCATGCGCGGCAGACCCGCTGCCTCTGCCTGATCGATCCATTTGGTCATGCCCCATGCGCTTTCGTTCGACATGCCAATGGCGCGGATCTTGCCCGCCTTCACCGCTTCGCCCAGCGCTTCCAGCACATCCATCATGTGATCCATCGTCTGCTGACGATTTTGGCTGGATGGATCGTAGGTCCAGTTCTTGCGGAACATATAGGAACCCCTGACCGGCCAATGCAGTTGGTAGACATCAATCACGTCCGTTTGCAGCCGCTTGAGCGAGGCATCAATCGCCTCGCGAATTACGGCCCCGTCATAGGCGCGCCCGCCGCGGACAAAGCCACCGTTGTCGCCGGTCACTTTGGTCGCCACCACAATATCATCGCGCCGCCCGGTCCTGGTGATCCAGTTTCCCACGACCTGTTCTGACAGCCCTACGGTTTCGGCGCTGATCGGGTTCACGGGATACATTTCAGCGGTGTCGAGAAAGTTGATGCCAGCCTCCAGCGACATATCAATCTGGCGGTGAGCGTCATCCTCTGGCGTCTGGTTGCCAAATGTCATCGTGCCCAGACACCATTCACTGACCATGATATCGGTGCGACCAAGGGGGAGTTTCTTCATCTGATTTGCCTCAATGCATTGTTCGCGCCAGACCCTAATGCGCGTGGGTGGAAGGGCAAGGGGCGAAAGACGACATCGCTTTTGTCGATTATGGCCTAGCATCGGGGCTGCGGCGGACGCAAAACTTGCCTCATGCGCATGATTATATCTTTTGCAGCATTGTTTTCGTCGGTCGCCCTGTTGCAACTGTCCTCGGGCGGCGTCGGCCCACTGGATGCGTTGACCGGGCTTGAGTTTGGGTTTTCACAATCCCAGGTCGGCTTTCTGGGCTCTGCGCATTTTGTCGGATTCTTTATCGGCTGCTGGTGGGCGCCGCGCCTGATGGGCAGCGTGGGCCACAGCCGCGCCTTTGCGACATTTACCGCGATGGGCGCCATTGGCCTTGCGGCACATGTATTGACGTCAGACCCCTATCTCTGGGCGTTTTTCCGCATCGGCACCGGGCTTTCCATCGCTGGTTGCTACACGGTGATCGAAGCCTGGTTGCAGGCCAAGGTCACAAATGAAACGCGCGGACGGGCGATGGCAAGTTACCGGATCGCCGATACCGGCGCATCCTTTGTCGCCCAGTTCATGGTTGGCGCGCTGGCAAATCTGGAAACCTATATCGCCTACAACATCCTGACGATCCTGTGCGCGGCATCCTTGCTGCCATTGGCGCTGACCCGTGTCCCCCAACCCCAGACGCCCGCAGCGACACGGCTGCGCCCGGCCCTCGCCTGGGCCTGTTCGCCGCTGGCAGTTGCCGCGGTGCTGGTCGCGGCCCTGTCCAGCGCGTCTTTCCGCATGGTTGGCCCGATCTATGGCCAGGAGGTCGGGCTGACCGCCAACCAGATCGGGTCGTTTCTGGCGGCTTTCGTGGCCGGTGGGGCCATTGCGCAATACCCCGTGGGCTGGCTGGCCGACAAATACGACAGACGATGGGTGATGATCTGGCTTTCCGTTGCGGCAATTGCCGCTTCGGGGTTTACCGTCGCCACCGCAGATCAGGGTACCTCGGTTGTCCTGACTGCCTCTTTCATGTTTGGCCTGACCACTTTTCCGATCTATTCGGTTGCCACTGCCCACGCGCATGACTTTGCAACCTCCGAGCAGCGGGTCGAGCTATCGGCGGCGCTCATGTTCTTTTTCGCGGTCGGCGCGATTGCCGCCCCCTACACCACATCGGTCCTGATCGGACGCTTTGGACCCGGGGCGCTGTTTTACTTTATTGCCATGGGCCATGTCGTGCTGGTCATCTTTGGCCTGGGCCGGATGCGGGTGCGCAGCGCGCCGCAGGAACGGACACGGTATATATATGCACCGCGCACGACATTTGGCATCGGGCGGTTGCTGGGGCGCACCCGGGACCGTTAAGGCAAGCAACATCTGGCACTTATCCGCGCGCCTCGCTACATAGGCGCAAATGCGTAAGGACAACCGCCAATGGCCCGCCATCTGATCACATCCGCCATTCCCTATATCAACGGGATCAAACACCTTGGAAATCTGGTGGGCAGCCAGCTACCCGCCGATCTCTATGCCCGCTATCTGCGCCAGCGCGGGCATGAGGTCTTGTTTCTTTGTGCCACTGACGAACACGGCACCCCGGCAGAGCTGGCTGCCGCCAAAGCAGGCAAGCCCGTGGCCGCATATTGCGCCGAGATGCATGCCATACAGGCCAAGATCGCGGATGGGTTTCGTCTCTCCTTTGATCACTTCGGCCGCTCCTCCAGCCCGCAAAACCACAAGCTGACCCAGGCCTTTGCGACGCGCCTGGCCGAGGTCGGGCTGATCAGGGAAGTCACCGAAGAGCAGGTCTATTCGGTCGCCGACGGGCGGTTTCTGCCGGATCGCTATATCGAAGGCACCTGCCCCAATTGCGGGTTTGAGAGCGCGCGCGGCGATCAATGCGACAACTGCACCAAGCAACTGGACCCGACCGATCTGATTAATCCGCACTCCACCATTTCCGGCTCAACCGCGTTGGAAATGCGCGAGACGAAACACCTGTATCTGCGGCAGTCCGAATTGAAAGACGATCTGGCGGCATGGATTGACAGCAAGGCGGGCTGGCCTGTCCTGACCACCTCAATCGCCAAAAAGTGGCTCAACGATGGCGATGGCCTGCAAGACAGGGGTATCACCCGCGATCTGGATTGGGGTATTCCGGTCATGAAAGGCGACGACATCTGGCCGGGCATGGAGGGCAAGGTATTCTACGTCTGGTTTGACGCGCCCATCGAATACATTGCCTGCGCGCAGGAATGGCAGGCCGCGGGCAAAGGCGCAGACTGGGCCAGCTGGTGGCGGACCGATCAGGGTGCTGACGATGTGACCTACACGCAGTTCATGGGCAAGGATAACGTCCCCTTCCATACGCTGTCGTTCCCAGCCACCATTCTGGGCAGTCAGGAACCGTGGAAACTTGTCGATTACATCAAGTCGTTCAACTATCTCAACTACGATGGTGGCCAGTTCAGCACCTCGCGTGGGCGTGGCGTGTTCATGGATCAGGCGCTGGAGCTTTTGCCCGCAGACTATTGGCGTTGGTGGCTTTTATCACATGCGCCCGAGTCTTCGGACGCTGAATTTACATGGGAAAACTTCCAAACGGATGTGAATAAGGACCTCGCCGACGTTCTGGGCAATTTTGTTAGCCGGATCACTAAGTTTTGCCGCTCCAAATTCAGCGAAACTGTGCCGGAGGGCGGCGCAAATGGCCCCGCCGAAGAGCAGTTGATCGCCGATCTGACCGCCCGTATTCGCGCCTATGAAGGCCATATGGATGCGATGGAGGTGCGCAAATCCGCCGCCGAACTGCGCGCGATCTGGGTCTTGGGCAACGAATACCTACAAGCCAACGCACCTTGGACGACTTTCAAGACCGCCCCCGAAACCGCAGCGATGCAGGTCCGGATCGCTCTGAACCTGATCCGCATCTATGCGGTGTTGTCAGCGGCGTTCATTCCCGATGCGTCAAGAACCATGATCGACGCGATGCAGACGGATGATGACAGCTGGCCAACCGATGTGGCCGCCGCTGTTGCCGCGCTTCCCGCAGGGCATGGGTTCACGGTGCCGGACAACCTCTTTCGCAAGATCACCGATGATGAGCGCGCGGCATGGTCCGCCCGCTTTGCCGGCACGCGCGATGCAGGAGATTAGGCAATGATTATCGGCCATATCGGCGCGCGGGCAGGCAGCAAAGGGGTGCCCAACAAGAATTTCCGCATGTTGCATGGCAAGCATCTGATCGACTGGTCATTGGATCAGTTGATCGCCTCTGACCGGGTCGATCATGTGGTCGTGTCGAGTGACTCGCCCGAAATATACGAACATGCGCTAAAGCGCGGCTGCCTTGATATCGGGCTGCGCCCGGCGGCACTTGCTACCGACACGGCTGCAAAATGGGATGTTTGGCAACATGCCCTGCGCGAGGTGGAAAAGCTTACCGGGCCCGCGGATGCATTCCTTGATCTCGATTGCACATCTCCGCTGCGCCTGCCCAAGGACATCGATGCTGGCCTTGATTTATTTTCGGCGGAAGCCCCCGATATGGTGATGTCTTGCTGCGAAAGCCGCAAGAACCCCTATTTCAACATGCTTGAAACGGACGCCAATGGCGCGTTGCA
>Ga0316204_10005872_pt1 | contig 19641 bp, 15 predicted proteins | sample 6monrhotite_MG_2_FD_205661 | JGI IMG/M metagenome (GOLD analysis project Ga0316204, IMG submission 205661) | Microbial mat bacterial communities from mineral coupon in-situ incubated in ocean water Damariscotta River, Maine, United States -... | ecosystem: Environmental > Aquatic > Marine >...
CTTCGTGTATACGCGCATCATGGATTTCTTGTCCCAAAGCTTCAAGTACACATTTATATACACTCTCATTTGTCACATACTGATAATAATAATCACTCATCAACTCAATATTGTTTAGCCAAGCTGCACTTTCATCTTCACTTAGCCTGTTGTTCTCTTGGACACGTTTAATAAGATCTGCTTTCAACTGATCAGTTTTAGCTTCACGCGTCAAGAACACTTCTTCTAAGTTTACACAATACTTTTTAAGAAGCTCCACTAATTCATTTCCGCTATATTCTGTACCACTTACTTTGTGAAGATGTTTAGTCGTTTCAGTCGGACCAAAACTCAATGCTTCCAATAGTTCCACTGAGGCATTCAAAAAGGTATATTTATCAGGTTTAGACTGATCAAAGCCTACTCCCTTACTTGATACGGTAGGCATAGCACCGACATATTTCAATTCCATATTATCTCCTTCTTATTTATTATCCCAGGGTTTCCTATAATAACGGTTCAAATCATACAAACCTGCATTCAATGGGTCATCTTTATATAACCTATCTTGGAACCAATCAAAGTACTCCCAGAAATTTTTATTTGAACGACTTATGGCATATTTTTGAACTTTTTGATAATAAACTTCATTTTCTTCAAAGTTTTTGAACATATCAAAGAAATCAGGCAGGTCATCTTCTTTTACATCAAAAAAAACATTCGGATAGGAACCAACTGAGAAAGGAAGGATGTCCAAGGTATCCTTGGCCGGATTCAAACGTCCTTCTTCATCAAACAATGCGTTGACATTATCATGCCAACGGTTCACGACGAGACTACCCACTAGTTCTTTGCCGTCTTTCATTGTCACACGAATATAGCCAACATTCATGTTACTATCAACAATATGGCGAATAAAACCTGTCCCCGGTACTGTTAAGGAACGGAGTCCTTGTCTAAAGTCAGCTTCATTTTTATAGACCGCTGGAAGTGTTGGAGGGTTTGTACCCATTCTAAAATAGTTGATCTTATCAAAGTCAATACCGCTCTTTTTTAAAAAATGTGTATCGACCAAACGTTCAATAAACTCTTGTTTGGGCTGATCGGTCTTAAACTCTATACTGTTACCAATCGTTTGCGAGTAGCCCTTGTCTTTTTGGATATCATCTGCGATACCATCACCCACATACCATGATGCCAACATCTCTTTTCGCTGATCTACAGGCATATAAACAGCAAAATTGATTTCACCTTCTAAACGCAGAAAGTCCATATAACGACGCACATTTGTCTGATGTGAAACATTTCCAAATACATCAAAACCTACCACCAAAGCATAATAGATACGTTCAAATTGAGCATAATCGATTACCCACATCGTCTTAGGCAGTTCACCTATCGTCCCCTTGTGAACAGAACCGCTATCAAAGTGCCTGTATATTGTCAATGCGGGTGCATCACTTGCCAAACGACCCTTCCATATTGCATCAATCGGCCAGCCATTTGGTGTTAACTCCACCAGTTTTTTAATCTTTGCCTGATAAAACTTCTCATAAAGTTCTCTGTACTCATCACTGAAGACCTTATATATTCTTTTATTACTACCTGTCTCAATCGGCATTCTAAGGTTTTGTGCCTGCTCGACGAGAAAGTTTTTCTCCGTCACCCCAATATCATATTTCGGGTCCTGAAACATCACCCAAAAATGGTCATTAATCACATTGAGTGCGATCTGTCCCCGGCAGGAAGGAGAACGTATAAATGTACGTACAAAATATTCACTTGCATCAAGCATAAACTGATAACGTGAAGCCGGTGGGATCTGTGCAAAGACTAAAAAAGGATTTGCATTAAGTTTGCTGTCATCGTAACCGACTAAATGTGGTTCTTCCAACCATGGCAAATCAATAAAGAGCTCTTTAATACGTTCTAGTTTGTGATCATCTAGCTCAAGTACAATATGTGTCTTATGCACAATCGTCGAATAGATCTTTTCAAAACGGTAATAGAACTTCTCTACCTTGGGGTCGTCATAAGCTCGAAGTGTTGCTATAACATCTATCTTTTCACCCGAAGGTGTACTTGAACGGACCAGCGTATAAAATTCATTAGGGGCTATTTCAAAATTCAAATGAGCCAAGATATAGTGTTCGTAGAGATAACGCGCGGTCAACTTATGTTTGGCATCATCTATATTTAAAAAGGTTTCCCATTTGTCAATCTCTGCCTGAGCCAAAGACGAAGGGGTCTCTAATGCTTTTTTCTTTGTTGCATCCGGACCCTTAGCCCCTTGAGCCAGCCACTGCATGATAACACCGTACTCTTTATCACTTAAGGCAGGAAAGCCGTAAGGCATACCATGATTAGGGTGTTCCTCTTGGAACTTACTCACTTCTTCAAGTGTCTCTGCACAGATAAGTTCATCATAATCCGGTGCATACTCTCCAATAACCTCAGGGTTCTGCTTTTTATCATAAAGCATATGGCCCATGATTGAGTTGTTATACACGATTCCATTTGGAAGATCATCTTCTTGCGCTATACTCTCACCGTCTTCGTCTGTAGATATATTATCTATCAAAGAGAAAAACTTCTTCTCTCTCCATTGCTCAGTTGTCGTTGCATCTGTAAAGAGTCTGGTCGGTTCTTGAGAGAAAAGTCTCTCGGCAAGATAGACCTTCTCTTTACTCCCACCCCGATCTGTCCCGTCAAAAGAGCTTAACTTTACCTGACATGGTGCGTTATAGCATGAGTGACATGTCACACAACGTTTATCCAAGATGGGTTTAACATCATTTAAATAGTTTATCTTATCCGTAGTAAGCACGATTTTGATAGGTTCAGGTGGAGAGTAAGAACACCCCCCTAAAACTAAGACAACCCAAGCGGTTACAAATATAAAAAAATATTTTCTGATCATTGAAAAACCAAGTCTGTGCACATAAAGTCCTAAGGTTTAAATTATATGTATGCTACCATGATTACAATTTTATAAATATAAAAACCGTATTTCAGTACAAGATGGTGTGTTTTGTCTGCTTTAGTATCTATAGCGCTCCTCTTATTGAACGATCACCTTTTCGATCAAGGTCTTCTGATCGGGCTTTATAGTTTTGAACACGTTCGCCATCGGCTTGATATTTGCATCGCGTCCATAGATGTAGCTTTGCTCCTGGACCATACACTTGTACCCTTTGTTTAGCTCTAAAGCTCTCTGTTTTGATGGAAAAAGAAGCTCTGTTATGTCACCGTGAAGCGCATTTAGACTCTCTTCTTTTATACTTCCGCTACTGTCAAAGAACTTCTCTTTGACTTCATCGTTGTTTCTAAACTCGTTTCCGGAATGATTGTTTTGCAAATAAAAACTGTATTCGTATTGCAGACCCTGGTTCATATACTCCACACGCGGCTCTTTGACCCCGGCCAGACTTTTTTGGGACCAATGGTTCCATCCGTAATCAACAGCTCCCTTGTCGATTCCCTCAAACTTTCGAGCAAAGGCAAAGGTAGAATCCGTTGTCGCACCCAAATGGGAGTGACAGCCCATGCATCCTATCGTCTCTTCATGGGTCTGTGGCCTAAGTGCACCCTTCTTATCTTCGATAAAGCCCTGATAGATCCAGCTGATCTCATTTTTAAGACCATGTTCATAGTCTCCGCGGAAGTCTGCTATAAAGGATTCGTCCGTTCCATTTGCCAGGGCTTCCTTAGCCTCTGCTCCCGCGGCTCTTTCGATCTCGCTATAGCTACTCCATGCATATTTTTTCGCATACCTCAGTTCTTTCATCCGTTTGGACATGCCCACATGATCTGATTTCTCATCCCAGTCAAGATAACGAACGCTGTGCAGGAACTCTGTGTTTTCAGGAAAAAGGCCAGGGGCCAAATGGATCTTTTTTTCAGCCAAGAGCTGCTTTGCCCTGCCGATATAGGACATCTTGTCGTACGTAGCGATACAAACCTTGTCGCTACTGTCCAGGCTCCCGTTTTGATTCAGGTCTACCCCGTACAAGGACTCGTCTACACTCTCGTGCAAAGCAATATCTTTTTGCTTTACCAAAGACTCCACAATAGCAAGGTTGATCTTATACGTCTGCAGATCAAAGCGTCCTTTCTCATCCTGGGCAAAGCCTTCGTCCAAACGGATCAGTACATCATCCGTAGAGCCGTTCGTTGGCCAAAAAGTCCCTACGAACGGATAATACCTGAAAGCTCTCCACCGGGTATACGCGTTATTTCTATCCCTGTCAAAACCATCCTCATCAAAGTTAAAATAACAGTCCGGTCTATATCCTTCCCAATCCGAAGGTAGATCCTTTGCTAAAACAATACTTCCCTCATCATCAAAATAGTTAGATTTTCGTATATATGCCAAAATAGCATCGTCACTGATCTGGGCGACTTGAGCGCTTCTGTCTTTAAAAAGGTTCGAAAAGGGGTTATTCATGACCTTGGCGGGAAACAAATACTCTGCCTGGAGGTTGGTGTCATTATAATAATTTGGAAGCTTTCCCTTGGTATGGCAGCTGTAACAGGGATTTGAAACAGCGCCTCCAGGTATGTCTTGTGTCTTTGTATAGCACATCGAAGTGATATAGGCACCTCTTGTGTTCATCACTTCAACATAACTGATATTGTTGTCCTTTTGCAAGTTTTGAAGATAACTCGATTTACTCACAGAATTCATCTGCTTCGTGTCTGTACTGGAGTGATCACCACAACCTGAGATAATTGCTGCTATGGCGGATAATAAAAGTGTTGTTTTCATGATTGTCTTTAAAAGATAGATTTGTATATGCTGTCAAGACCTGAGTCTTGACAGTAGATATTATTGTAAAACTTCCGCAGGGATACCATCGATATAACCGACAAGTGCTCTAAGCTGCTCATCCGTTGCACCTGTGATCAAAGCAGAGTTTGGCGTAGTGCCGTCAGCCGCTTTCGGATTGTCTTTGAATGGGTGTTGCTGGTTGATAAACAAGAACCCTTTGCCTGCGACAACACCTTTATCAACACCTGTCACTTCTCCACCGATCGGTAAAGACGCAATTCTTGTCATTGACTTGTCAACCGTGTTATATGCCCATGACATGTTGTTGACGTGTTTCGTTGTATCTTCACTGATCAGCAAAGTGTTATGCCCGATATACGTAATGTTATCCGGATTGGAAATACCTTCCGGAGAACATGTCCACTCATCTGCATACGGCTCGCCGACAACTAACGGTGAACCCACCACGATTGCTTCCATTGTCGTACCGCTGTAGTTTGCATCCAAGGCCATTTCATATACTGCACCACAAGAGTTCTTGGCAAGTCTGATATGGTTAGCCGGTTCAGCGCCATTATAGTCATCTTCCATACTCTTCGCGATCTCACTCATAGCGATATAAAGCGAGTTTCTGTCCGGATCATAAGTAAGACCTTCTTCTTTTCTAAACTCAATAGTAGCACCCATATAGGCTGCATACTTACGCGTTTCCAAGAAGGCTGCTGCTTTTTCCTGACCCGGTACAAGTTTTAAACACTCATACTTACTGTCTTCATATACCGATGTAAATCCTGCAGCACAAGCACCTGCCACAGGTTCAGCGATCTCAAACATATCTGTCAGTTTCATCTTAGCGTCGATCATTGCTTTGATCTCACTGTCTTTTGCATGACCCAGTTCTATCCAGGAAATATCAAAATTTCCGCCGTTTAGTGCCGATGTCTGATTCACTTGTGCAGCATAGAGCGTACCTTCCCAGTCCGCTTTAAACCCGTCTATCTTTGCATCCGATACGAACTGCCAAAGACCCTTGGCCGTACCATCATCACTCATATATACCGTTTTTCCGTCCGGCATCATTACGGCAAGTTCCGGCGTATATTTACCCGTTACATAGTGTTTTGCACTATTGGTCGTACCGTCTGCCAGAGGCTCAACTTCTACGATATAACCATAGTTATACGGAGAGAAAGTATCACCGTTATAGCCATTGGTTTTATCAATACTTCCGTCACTTAAGTATTTATTCATACCGTCAACATAGCCGCAGAAATAATTACCGACACCCAATGTATCATTGCCTGTTCCGTCTAAAGCACAGTCCGCGTAAAACGGTGAAGCCGCATCAGCAAAGATCGAGTTTAGTGAATAATCTTCTTCGCCACCCAAGTGCGTTCCGTAAGAAGTCTTACTGCTTGCACAGTTGATGATCGTTCCGCCCATAGCAGAAAGGTCAACAGGTTCAGTCTCAACCGCTACCAATTCACCATTTTCAACTTTAAGTTCCGTGTTATACAATGAACCCGGTGCCTCTTCCATATGTGTGACCATATAGGTCTTATTGCCGACATTGATAAGTGAGTTACCATCAGGACCATCAGATATATCTTCTGAGCTATCAGCTTTCAGAAGCGGAACTCCATCTTTATCCGTCATAAGTCCGATCTTGCCTGTTCCGATGATATCACCCATCTTCATCAATGTCTTAAATGTCAATGGATAGTCTTTGCTGCTGCCATCACTGTACGTGACAGAAATCGTCTCAGAAACTCTCATCTCTTGTTTTTCAGTATCATTTGCTGAAAGCGCAACCGATGAGAAAGCTATCGCATCTACTGTCGGCTGCTCTTCATCCGAACCGCCACAACCTGCCATAGTTAATGCCAAAACTGCTGATGCAGCTATACTTAAATGTTTTTTCACGTTGACTCCTTTGAAAATATTTAAGCATTGTAAGAAGCAATAATTACGAGTAGAGTACGATAGCGTGTCAAAAAAAAGACAAATTGGAGACGATTAAATTACAAAAGATGGAGCTATATAAGAAAATAAAATATAAAGAAGAAAGCTTACCTGTATGCTAAAGTATTCTATGCAGAATTTAAAATCGCAGTATCTTAGACAAGGTGCATGAAGCTGTTTCTCTTATCCTATAGCTATAAGTATAAGCATTATCAAATGAAGCAACCTGATATGCGTAACATTCAAGGTATAGGCTATTGGAGCCATGACAACCTGCTTATCCAGTTCTATTAATACACCTTGTCTTGTTTATCTGTAAAACTCTAGACCTTAACCAAACTTATCTCATCCTCAAGCAGATAACAGATATATGCATTGACTTTTTGTGCTGTTATATCGCGAATCGCTTGTTTATAGAATGCCACCTGTTTCAGATGAGATTGGGTGTGCGTCATTGCCGACTTATAATCGATAATGGTCCACGTATCATCTTTTTGTATGAGAAGGTCGATATAACGAAGCTCATGCTGGTAAGATATCGCCTTTTCCTTATGCACCTTTCCCTGCACCAAGTCTAAAAACATTTTGTCCCCGACTAGCCTTGCAATACGTTTTTCTATAGAGTCAAACTCTTGCGTACTCAGTACAGCCCCGAAACTGTTTTTACTTGTATATAAAGCTGATGTGATCGAACTTTCATCAAAGCTTGACATCATCTCTAATGTATAGTGCAATGCGAGACCGAATTGTATTGCCTTATGATCTTCCCTCTCCTCCTTGGCCTGGGCCAACAGATCGCTTTGTGTGCCGTAATAGATCTCTTTATACTCCATGTCCGGCTTTTTTTCTTTAATCACAGAAGGCTTTGCTTGAAGCGCTAAGACTCCCCGCGTCCCTTCACTGAGTTCCAGCTCATCAAACTTGGAGTCTTTATGTTTATGAATGATAAAAAGCGACTCTTTGGCACGGGTAAAAGCCACATAGAGTGCATTGAGTTCATCTTCTTTTGAAAGCCCCTTTTCTTTATCAATAGCTTTGGCATATCCTTCATCCAGACCGGCACGATTTTTCATGCGAAGATAGATATTTTGCAGATATATACCATCATATTCGTAGATGATGGGACTCTTATCAGAAGAGGCCTTACCCAGTCGGTCTAGGACGATGACATGCTCATACTCCAGACCCTTGGACTTATGAACTGTCAACACACGCACACCCTTCAACTCTTTTTGCGCGGCTGCACTGTCAAGACGTTCATACTCAAACAAGAAGGCCTCAATATCACTGTAATGCGAAAGCTTGTCGAGAAAACTGAATATATTCATATCACCGTCATAGAGTCTGTACTTGATGATGATCTTTTTCAGTTCGCTACTCAGGTCTTTTGCATGGACATCACAAGGGTATAGCTTAGTAGGTGTCTGCTCGATCAGAGCAAAAAAGTTTCTTGCATAGATCGGCTTATTAAAATAGCTGTATTTCAGATACTCGATAAGTGCGCGTACATTTTTCTGGTTGATCAGCTTGGAAGTCGTCTCCGTGACCACATCGATGTTTTCGGTTTTTAGTATCTCCTCTACGCTTGCCCCATTGGCATTGGTCGCCGTAAGGATCGCTATCTCATTTACATCCGCACCTTGTCCTATCAACTCCTTGAGTATCTTCATCATACTATCAAGGACTTCCTCATTGAAGATGACCTCGACATAGCCTTTTGTCGCCCCCTCTTTGACCTTTTGCGGGACATAGCCTTTGATCTTGTCGATAAAGACGTCATTGACAAACTCCACAACCTCTTTTTCGCTTCGGTAGTTTGTAACAAGCTGATCGACTTTGATATCATAAGCATCTGTCACCGCATAAAAAAGCTCTTTCTTCCCGCCTCGAAAACGGTAGATAGACTGTTTCACATCCCCAACAAGAAACAGGGAGGACCTCTCTTTGCTGCCGCTTCCGGAGACCATCTCTTCGATCAGTGGACGCAGTATCTCGAACTGGATGACAGAGGTGTCTTGAAACTCGTCAAGCAGCATATGATTGATGCGTGCATCAAGTCTAAAATATAAAAAATCGCTGTCAATACGTCCCTTCAGAAGGTAAAAGACCAAATAGGTAATGTCATCAAAGGAGAGTTCTTCGTCCTCTTTTGCCACCATCATCTTCGCTTCGATATAGGTATCCAAAAGGGAGAAGAGCTCAGAAAGAAAATGCGACTCTTTTGCCTGCATATAATGGTACAGCCCCTCTTTGATCTCAAATAGAAGCTCATCCATGCGTGGCTGAAAAAACTTTTTATAGTCCCAGTACTCCAGACTCTCTTTTTCTATCCATGACTTCAGCATCAGCTCGTCAACACTCTCAAGTTCCATCGTCGCACGTCCGCGTTTTCCGATCTCGGTTGCAAAGATCAGGTCTTGTAGCTCTTTGAATCTTTGCATTACCATTTGCTCATGAGGGATAAAACAAGCCGTGGCGCTCTTCGAAGAAGATGTTTCTTTAGTAAAGTCTTGCGCGCTAAAGCGCAAATCCTGCATCTCGTTCTTCTTCGCATACAGTTCATCCAAAAGCGTAAAAATATCGGCAAGTCGTTTAGAGGCCAAAAGAGAGAGTTTTATAAGAGCATCGTCTTTACCCTGAGCATTGACAAGCGTTAAAAACCGGGCCATAACCTTCAGTTCATGCTGAGACTCAAAGGTGGAAAAGTTAGGCATCAGACCTGCATGCAAAGAGAACTTCCGAAGTATCTTGGCAAAGAACTTGTCCAGCGTCATGACTTTTGTATCTGCATTCAAGAGTGCTTTTAAAACTTCGGGACGTTTGGCAAGGAGCTCTTCGTTGCTGCACTCAAGGACCTTCGCTATCTCACCGAGTTCACCCTTGTTCTCAAGATCTATCAGTGTATTGACAATTCGCTCCTGCATCTCATTGGCAGCCTTGTTTGTAAAGGTAAGTGCCAGTATCTTGTTCGCATCTTCTCCGCTAAATAGCAGACTGAGATACCGAACGACAAGAGAGAAGGTCTTTCCCGAACCCGCAGATGCCTCAAAAGCATGAAAATCAATGAAGCTCATTACAGCTCCCTTCCGCAAAGATGTGTATAAGGGCAGAAACGGCACTCTTTTATATCTTCCGTCTTTTCAAAGTCAAAAACCTTGGTCTCCCTCAGGGTGTTCAGATGTTCATATAGAAGCTCCAGTTTTGCTTCCAAAAGGTCCTCATTTATGATCTTTCCGCTTTTAAGATCATAATAGCCGCACGACTTGACATCACCCTCACTCTGTGCCAGAAGGTAATAAAACTCCAACTGAAAATCATTAGCATTTTCAACCGTACGGGAAGTATATTTTGGATATGAACCGCTCTTGTAGTCCAATACTTCAAGGCCGTCCGGAGTCCTGTCTATCCTGTCTATCTTCCCATTTATTCGTATTCCGCACACCTCTTTTGAGAGTGCCTTTTCACAGGCAAGTACTTCGGATTCTTTAAAACGTTCTATGTCCGAATCGATTAGGGCATCAAGACGTTGTAACCATAGCTTTTGGAGATATTTATCCAAGACCGTATTAGCCGAGTTCTCTTTTAAAGCTGTTGCTATAGCCTCACGAAGCTCTTTTTTATCGGTAAAACGGTTTTTCTTCTCATACACGTCTTTAAGCGCATCATGCAAAGCATTTCCGATCTCATGTTCGGCAGGCAGGTCTTTTTCGATCTCGTGTTCATCCAACCGGTCTATGTAATGATGATAGAACTTTCGCTTGCATGTTAAAAAACTCTTCAGTCCCGTAGCTGAGAGAGGATGCTGGGTAAAGTCATAGGGTTTTTCTATTTTCTCTTCTACTGGCCGTACGTGCGCACGGTTCTCGAACAAGACATTCGCATACTGGGCTTCATCATAAATGCTATGCCTTTCAATACCAAGCTGTGTCAAGAAACGCGAAGGGACACTCTCGGCCGATTCGACATAGGAGATAGCGACCTCTTTGGCACGTAAAAACAGATTGTTATAATACAATTTTTGCAAAGACTCCCTATCGGAAGCACCCGGCAAGCCTGCCTTGATACGTGTAGCGGAATTTAGAAAAAGGTCTTTTTCGCTTTTTCTAGGAACGGTTCCTTCATTGAAATCGACGACGATAACACCGTCAAATGTCACTGAACGTGTCTCTAGGACTCCCATCACCGTTATCTTTCCGCCTCTTACATCATCTGTACTTCTATTTTTCAGCCTGTTCATAAACAGATGCAGAGCAGACTTGAACGAGCTTCCTTTCAGGACAGGCAAAAGCTTCTCGAAGTAAAAAAGTTCCTCTTCTATGATCTTTAAAACCGGCTTGCTCTTTTCATTGGCTATAAAAGGCTCCAGCAGTGTATTAAAGTCCAGCGTCTGTATATCTGCCTTATAGACCCCTTTGAGCCCTTCAACCAGACCTATGCCTATACGGTTGATCCGGCTTCTATTTTGCACACTCTGGTTTTCAAGATACTGGCTTACCGCACTGAGGCTCTGCACAAAAACAGACTCGCTGAGACTATCGCCCATGGCAAAGTTAAAATTACACTTGGTGTCAAAACGTTTCAGATGCTTCGCAAAACTTTCATCTGGCAGAACGATGGCTATCTTTTCAGGATCGATTCCTTTTTTGACGAATTCATATACTTTTTGCTTGATAAAAGAAGCTTGAAGAAGACGCTGAGAAAAACTCTCGCAGACGATCTTTGCTTCGGACTTGACTTGCGAGGATGCTTCTACACGCATTTCAGAAAGATTGATGATCTGGTTTTTACCCTCTACGATCTCAATACCGTTTGCACTGAATTTTTCTTGCATCTTTAAGTTGAAGTCATTCGCATAAAACCGAAGCTTTAAAGGAATAAGCTTTGCACATTCTTGCAGTATCTTAAACTCAAAATTTGTCAGATACCCTTCTACAACAAGCAGTATTTCTTCTTGTAATCTGACATAGCTCTCATTTAATTTATATTTTTTTGATAAAAAGATCGGATCAAGTATCTTCTTCTCTTCACACACACGTTCATACCGCATATATAATTCTTGAAGTATCTCAATATGCTCTTCATAATCCCCATACGTATCTGCAAGGCTTAGCGTATGAATATCTACGAGTTCGCCGCTGAGCTCTTCAAAAAAACGAAAGATATACGAAGAGTTTTGAGTAAAGGTAAAGAAGTTACGCTCGATCTTCAAGTTTGAAAACTGTTTGAAGTCTGAAGCTTCAAGAAGTAAAAGTGTTCGTGTATCATCATCAACACGTATATAACCGTCAACAACCAAGGCACGCTGTAAAAACTCTGACATCGTGATATATGAAGGTAAAAAACCGTCTTTATACTGATCTTTCAAGATAGCAGAACGGATGGAACGTGAGGTCGGAAGAATGGTCATATACTGCCCTGTCGATTACAGGGCAAGACGGAGGCTAAGCTACCTATTCCGCCTGTTCCCAAAAATCGTTGATTTGAAGTTGAATCTTTTTGAGCCAATTATACAACAGAAAAATATTAATTGCCAAAGCCGTCAGGACGATCCCTGCCATCGCATACAATCCGTACGGACCTGTCCCGCTTGCAGATATTATCAGATACGACATACCTACGATTGCCCATAATGCGATTGTAGGCAAAAAAAGCATTGCGCCCCAGCATGAACTAATATGTTCAAGTTTTCCGTTTTCAGCATAGAGTCTTCCGACATAAGCCGGAAGAAGCCAACATGCACTTACAGCCAAAGGCGGAAATAACACTGCCAACAATGCATACGAGCGTCCTGATATTCCCTTCTTGCGATTTGCCTGAAGTTCCGAAAATGTTGTTGCCAACCAATATATCCCATAAAGTCCGAATGTCATAACCCATAAGCCGATGATCTTTTCCGGACTGCGTTTAACCCCTATATACATCATTTATCCCTAAATAAATATTTATTTTATAAATAAGTAAAACTTATCTATAAAATATCATAAATATTATATAAATGAATAGTAAATGAATAGGAACGAAATTTAATGAAAAATACTATAGAGGTTTAAAAAAGATGAAAGTTCATCTGTTTTAAAGTGTGCTTCCGCCGTTGGCAGCATAATTACGCATTGGTTTATCCAGACCATATTCGTAAACGTCTTTATCTGTCGTATCAGATTTCAAGTTCATATGGCGGAAATCTTCATTCACAGTGACCTTGGTGAGGATGTTCCAGCGACCTTTTTTAGTGACTTTTACATTTTCAAAGGTATAGACGCCATTTTCAACATGCGGGTTTTCAAGCTCTATCTTGTCTTCCTCTATTACAGGACGAGAAAGCACAACTTTTACTACCGCATTATTTACAGGGTTTGCATTAATATCTTCAATCTTGTATGAGATCGAAGAGCCCACAAGAGAGACACCTTGGCCTATATATGTAAGCTTATATTTTCTATTGAACTTGATACCGGCAATGATCGTATCATTGGCACCGGCATCTAGGTTATGATAACCTACCATCATGTCTGCATCTTCTTGAACCGGCTGTAAAAGTGCCACATAAATAGTAAAGGCACAGGCGATTATAATAAAAATAACCGAAGCAATAACACCTATAGGCCACTGTAATCCGTCACGCATCTTCTCTCCTTCTTCTGTAAGCGTCATATCCTAGTTTTATCACTGTGATGAGTATAATAGAAAACATAAAGGTAATGATACCCTTATATATGTTCTTGTTCGTATCACCCACTGCCGTATCCAGTACAAGACCTTTGGCTTCAGCTATCTGTTCAGAGATCTCTGCATAACCGTTATACATAGCAACCGCATACTTATCTTTTGGGTCCACCTCTTTAGGTGCCTTAGCACCGATAAGAGGTATAACCCGTCCGTTGAAAAATGGCCAAATGGCCAAGGGATTCATGATCTCTTCTCTATCAAAGAGCTTGTAAAGAGACTTGTCTTCAGCATATATCTGTACCTGCTTGGAGTTTTCGACAAATGAAAACAGAACTGCCGGTTCTTCAAGGGTTTTGATCAAAGCTTGCTGATATTCGATAATGCTCTGATTGTTTTCAGTCTCTTTAACCAGACTCATATACAGATTGATACCTGTTTTTGCTGAGAGTTCTGCTCCCATTGGTTCAATTTGTTTATTGAAACCATCTACTTTAATAACTTCATCGATAACAATAAATTTTGCCAACAGAGAGTTACTAAAGCAGAAAATTGCAATGAGGGCAAAAAACCCCCTGTAGTTATTCAAGGATATACCTTAACCTACATAGAGGTGATCTGCAACAACCACCGCATAAATAGTATACATTGCCATAGCAAATAAACCCAGACCAACAATTACATCTAATCTCATTATTTGTCCTTTAAAAGTTTTACATGAGATGCATTATCAGCAGAGAACATTTTAACGTTCTTTACATCTTCAATATAATAATAGTCTTGTGCAACATCTTGTTGAACACCGATTGCCAAGAATACAAGTGTTCCTTCGACAACTAGCAACAGTATTGTTGCTATTATCATGCCTGTAATCCCGTGTAGTGCAAAAATACTTCTATTTTCCATATCTCACTCCTACTCTTCAATTTCTTTGTCGGTACCGTGTGCAACATAAGCAGACACAGCTTCGATCTGAGGTATAGTCAACATTTGACCAAATGCCGGCATAACACCGATTTCGCCTTTTTTCATTCCTTTTCTTAAAAGGTTGTCCACAAGACAAGAGTTGTACCCTTTTAGACTCGGAGCGACACCCGATTGACCTTGACCAATACAGTCTTCACCTTCACAAGCGAATGAGTAACCCTCAACCCCTGTAGTATCAGTATCTGGTTTTACACCCCAGCTTTTATATCCTTTGATACCCTCAGCCAAAGCACCACCGTGACATGAAGCACATGCGGCAGTAAACAGTTCTTTACCCGCTGCATCACTTGCTTTAAAACCACCTGCGATATACGCAGAGACCGCACTGATGTCAGCATCATCCTGAAGCATCATCGGAGGCATTCCACCGTCATATCCAAGTTGAGTCGAACCTTCACGGATCACTTTTTCAACATAGGTCTTACTCATATTACGTTGAGTAAGGTTTTCAGCTGTCAGTTGACCTGATTCATAGTTCTCTTGACCTGTCCCTTGAGGACCATGACAAGGAGCACACTGAACAGAGAAGATACCTTCACCCATTTTAAGCTTTTGCGTATCTGTCATCTTATCAAAACGCTCTTTGAACTTGGCATTTGCTATTGCAGAGTCTTCATTATACTCACCAAGCTGAGAGTACTCATTTAGGGGGTATCCTATAGTCATATACCACATTCCCCATATCATTAACACCATGATAGACAATGCCCATCCTAAAGGAGCGTCATTGTTATACTCACCAATACCGTCCCAGTTCTCGTCAACAAGTTCACCAGATGCCGTTTCATTTTTCATCTTCTTGACATATGACATAACAACAACAACAGAAATAATAACGATCGCACCTGCACCAGCCATAGCTAACAAGTTTACAATATCGTCACCCATCATGTCACCAACGACAGCATAAGTTCCTGCCATTAGAACGATTGTAAGTACGATACCGAAAATCCATAAACCTTTCATTTATCCCTCCCTCTTTCGTTCAGAGTCTTCTGCTTTAGAATCCTCTTTTTTTTCTTCAACCAACTCATCGGTAAGTTCATCATGTAAAGCTATATTACTATACTTTTCATAGTCTTTAGTTCCCTTTTTCCTAGCTGTATAGAGATGATAGACATACCCCATAAACAGCACCGATAAAGAGACGGTTAAAATAAAATAACCGTATGCCGAAAATTCACCTAGAGTCATACTATTATCTTATTTCAGTGAATTAAGATAAGCGATAAGCGCGACGATCTCAGGAATCTTTCCTGCTGCAACCATATCTTTAACGTCTTGGTTTTTCATCTCATCCACCACTAATCTAGCTTCTGCAAGGGCATCTTCACGACCACCTTCAACAGTAGAAGCAAGTTTCACCTGAGACATAGAACCATCTAACATCGGAATGTCTTTGTTGTACGGAGTGTTAAACATAACACGTACTGTTTCGGCTTCAGCCCAAGCAGTGTCAACATCAGTAACATTTTTAAATAACCAAGGGTACCTTGGCATGATAGAACCCGGCACAACTGCTTCAGGATCCATCATATGGTTTTCATGCCAGTCAGTTGTACGGTAGTTACCCACACGCATAAGATCCGGACCTGTACGCTCTGAACCCCACAAGAATGGACGATCATAAGCGTACTCACCACTTAAAGAGTAAGTACCATAACGATCTGTCTCATTTTTAAATGGACGAATCAGTTGAGAGTGACATGCGTTACAACTCTCTTTAATATATACTTGACGACCTGCTAGTTCAAGTGTCGTGTATGGTTTAGTCCCGATTAAAGGACGAGATTGCTGAATAAAATGAGGTATGATCATAACCAGACCAGCAAATGCAATAACTACGAATATACCAACGCCGAAAAAGAATGGGCGTTCTTCTAACCAATGAAACATATTTTCTCCCTTTCCTTACGCTGCCATAGGCGTAGCATTTTGAAGCTCACGTTCCTCAACAGGACGAGCCGACATAGTTTTAAGAATATTATAAATGAAAAGTACAAAACCAACTAGGTACAATAATCCCCCAACCGCACGGATAATATAATAAACATGTAATGCATTAACAGAATCAATGAACGAGTAAGCAAGGTTACCAAACTCATCAACCGCTCTCCACATCATACCCTGAGTAATACCTGCGATCCACATAGATGTGAAGTACAAGATAACACCAAGTGTCTGTAACCAGAACTGAGTGTTCATAAGCGATTTAGAGTAGATCTCACGCTTAAAGATACGCGGAGCCATATGGTACAATCCAGCCATTACTGTGAATCCAACCCAACCAAGAGCACCGTCATGGACGTGCCCGACGATCCAGTTAGTAAAGTGCGCGATCGCATTTACAGATTTGATTGACTGAATAGGTCCTTCAATCGTTGAGAACATATAGAAAGTTGATGAAAGAATCATAAACTTGATCAGTGGGTTGCTCGCAACTTGTTTCCACTCACCCTTCATAGTAAGAAGTAGATTGATCGCTGAACCCCAAGATGGAAGAATCAGGATAACTGAGAAGATCGACCCCATAGTCTGCATCCAGTCAGGAACAGTTGAATAGATAAGGTGGTGTCCACCTGCCCATACATATACAAACATCAAAGACCAAAACCCGAGTAAAGAAAGTTTATATGAATAAACTGCTTGACCTGATTCTTTTGGCAAGAAGTAATAGATCATACCGACAATAGGAACCGTTAGAACGAAAGCAACTGCATTATGACCAAACCACCATTGAACCATAGCACCAGATGTACCAGAGTAAACAGAAACACCGTTCATGATCGAACCGGCACCGGCTACAAAGTAAGTAGGAATAACAATATTATTCATAATAAAGAGCATGGCAACCCCTAAGAATGCCGCCATAAAGTACCATATAGACACATATAGGGCCTTCTCTCTACGAATTCCAACAAGACCTGCAATACCAACACCCCAGAAAACCCAAAAAAGTACAACAACAATATCAAGTGGCCATTCTAATTCAGAGTATTCGTTTGACTGTCCAATACCTAAAAACAGTGTTACAACAGCAAGCAAGATAGCTAAGAAATAAGTCCAGAAATGAAGCTTACCAGCAATCATCAAAACTTTTGACTCTGCCATAGAGACTTTTAGAACACGCTGTCCTATATAGTACCAACTTGCAAAAATACCGCTTAGTGTAAATCCGAAGATAACCCCTGACGTGTGAATTGGTCTGACACGGCTAAAGTTGATATACTCAGCCATTGTGTCTCCTAGGATGTAGTTAACCTCTGGCCATGCCATTTGTAAGGCTAAAAAAACACCTAACAACATACCGATAAATCCGAACAACAGTGCTGACATCATGAACATCTTAGCGACTGTATAATCGTATTCCAATGGACGATTCTCCATATAAGCTCCCTTATATATTATTTAAACCAAAGTATTCTCAATCTTTGGCATCAAAGCCTAAACTCTCTCAGAATTTTGTCGTATACGTTCTTTATAAAAAGTACAACAAAAGATTGAGATAGCTTAAATCAGCTAGCATAATATCATATTATAAGAATTATCAAGCTTAAAATTTAATTTTTTTTGAGTAGAAAAAAGATAGTTATTTATTTTAATAATGTGTTAAGTTTGTGATATATAAGTAATTATAATCCGCATTTTCCGGCACCGCATTTTCCGCTGCCGCATTTCATAGAAGAGTTCTCGATCGGGTGAAGATAGATATCATAGTTAATATAGGCTTTGTAAAGTGTCCAGCCCCCATACAGGACTATAATCAAAGATGATACCTCGATCATGATATGGCGAAAACGGTTTTGTGAGATAAACCCTACAAGGAAACCCAAAGAAAAAAGAGTCGGGATCGTTGAAATTCCAAAAAGTAACATCACTGTAGCTCCTAAAAGAGCCGACTTCGTGGCAATAGCCGTAATAAGCATCGTATAAACAAGTCCACAGGGGAAAAAACCGTTCATTGCACCTAAAGTATAAAAGCTAAGTTTGGATTTAGAATTTAACTGGGAGAAGAAGAGTGTTTTAAACCACTTTTTTTGTGTTATCGGATATTCCAAATAAGAGAGGAACTTCAATTTTCCTGATAGCGAAAGTCCCATGAGTATCATCAATAGACCCGAAAAACCGAACATGACCATACGCATTATAGGTGTTGCTTCCCAGAGTGAACCGAAAAAACCGAAAAGTGCACCCAAAAGCGTATATGAACTGATCCTGCCAAGGTTATAAAAAGCATGCCCGCTCGCCTGCGCTGTCTTGGAAGAAGTAGAATCCATCTTCGCTGTGGTATAAGAGACGATAAAGCCACCGCACATACCGACGCAATGACCTAGACTTCCGAAAAAACCAAAGGCTAAAATGGCAAGGAGTTCTAAGGAACCATACTCGTAAAAGTTCAAGATGATTCCTTATAAATGTGAAGAATATTAAGTCCGGAGATGAGACTTAAAGGGAGAATGATTAAGCTTTGAATTGACAGTATAAACATTCTTTGTTACAAAAGTGTTAATTGATATTCTACAATTGAAGATAAATTAATCATCTATTTTCGGCTTCGCCTGACGTGTGTACTGTGCCATGTGCTCGCCACAGTACAACATCTGCTACGCAGACCCCCTTAGGCTTGTTTTACTAAAGAAATTCATTTCCCTCATTTTCCCATCAGAGAAAGAAATTCTCCGAAGATATAAGCACTCTCTTTCGGACCGGGACTGGCTTCGGGGTGATGCTGCACAGAAAAGACATGCCCGCTCTTATAGTTCAAACCTTCAATCGTGTTGTCAAAAAGATTTGTATGTGTAACATCTGCAATCTCTATGATATTCTCAGGTACATTATAGTTATGATTTTGCGCCGTGATCTCTACCATGCCCGTCTTCTCATTTTTGACCGGATGGTTTCCGCCGTGATGACCAAACTTCAGTTTATAGGTATCATACCCGTGAGAGATAGAAAGAAGCTGATGTCCCAAACAGATACCAAACATAGGGACCTTGGCTGCGATCAGCTTCTTGATCTGCTCCTGCTCTTGTTTAAGTACCAAAGGATCGCCCGGACCGTTTGAGAGAAAAACACCATCGATCTCTTTGGCTTGTACACGTGAGATCAAGGCATCTGCATCAAAAGTATTGGGGATGACTTCCACTTCCATACCTGCTTGCGTCAGTTCATTTAAGATATTACGTTTGACACCAAAATCGATCGCGACGATCTTGGCCTTTGGCGCAGGTGCATCATTGTACTTGAATTTTACAGGATCATAGGTACCGCTTGTATGC
>Ga0316204_10005873_pt1 | contig 19640 bp, 16 predicted proteins | sample 6monrhotite_MG_2_FD_205661 | JGI IMG/M metagenome (GOLD analysis project Ga0316204, IMG submission 205661) | Microbial mat bacterial communities from mineral coupon in-situ incubated in ocean water Damariscotta River, Maine, United States -... | ecosystem: Environmental > Aquatic > Marine >...
CGCTGATCGATATAGCACCGAATCCGATGATTCCCATCGTTAATGCTGCTATAGTAGATTTTAAAGTTTTCATTTGTTTGTTCCTTTAAGTTTTAAGTTGAATTTCAAGTTATTCAAATACAACCATTATCAATTTATGTGCCAACTCGTTTAATCCAGATAGAATAAGGTTTTTAAGGATGTCTTCGTTATAAACTTTCTATTCTGTATATAAAGATCTCCCTAAATGAGGACTTGTTTCTCTATATGAGGATATAGAAAATTTCCATTTGGTTGCATTGATTATCAATTTCCGATCAAATATCGAATTTTTCTAAACGATATAAAAAAGCTTTGTAACTGAGACCTAATAACTTTGCTGCTTGTGTTCGGTTATTATTGCAATGGCTTAGTGCTTGTAAAAGACATTCTTTTTCATGTTTTTGCCAATCGAGTCCTTGTTCAGGAAGTAAAAAATTAGCTGCTTGATTATTCGTATTTAAATCAAGCTCTTTAACATCTTCCGACGAAATAACATCATCAAAAGACAATAAAACGAGTCGTTCAATGCTGTTTCTTAACTGGCGAACATTGCCCGGCCAGGGATAAGCCAATAAAGTCTTAAGAGCTGTTGTAGAAAGTTTTTTCACATTGACTAAATGGGTATCGCAAAAATATTGGATAAAGTGAGAAATTAATAAAGGCAGATCATCTTGTCTTTGTCTCAAAGGTGGAATTATTACGGGTATTACATTAAGTCGATAATAGAGATCTTCTCTAAAGTGGCCTTTATCAACTTCTTCAACTAGGTTGCGATTTGTCGCTGCAAGCACTCGCACATTAAGTTTTATTTCGTCGTTTGAACCGACACGTGAAATAGTTCCTTCCTGTAAAAAACGAAGTAATTTGCTTTGCAGTATTAAAGGTAACTCGCCAATTTCATCGAGAAAAATAGTACCATTATTTGCAGCTTCGAATTTCCCGATACGGGTTTTATTTGCTCCAGTATACGCGCCTTTTTCTGCCCCAAACAATTCGGCTTCTGCTAAACTTTCTGGAATTGCAGCGCAGTTTACGGGTAAAAATATTTCTCCTTTGCGGTTAGATAGTTGGTGAATGGCTCTTGCCGCCAATTCTTTGCCCGTCCCGCTTTCTCCGGTAATTAACAAGGTGGCATTAGTCGGCGCTGCTTTTTCGATTCGTGAATACAATTTATTCATTGCGTTTGAGTGACCAATCATATCTATTAATTTGCTACGATGTTTTGATTGTTGTTTTAACTGAAGGTTTTCTTTTTCAATATTTCTTGTGTAAATAAGTTTATTTACTGCAAACAATAACGACTGCTTGTCAAATGGTTTTGGTAAGTAGTCGTCAGCGCCAGCTCGTATAATGTTGATAGCATGAGAAGCATCACTGTGAGCGGTGATTAAAATAAAACTTGAATCAGGATAATGTTGGGTAATTTCTTTTAAAAGCATATCGCCCTTCATTCCAGGCAATTGCCAATCAGAGATAACGATATCATAGTTATCATTATTAATTTGTATTAAGGCATCTTCTGCGTTGGCAACAGCATCAACAATATGACCAGCATCTTGCAAAATTGATTGGATGATATTACGCTGATCTTGTTCATCTTCGACTAGTAATAAATGTGTCGCCATTTCTATTTCGCTCTTATAAGGATGGTTCTATTGGTAAAGCCGTTATACCCTGTTAAATAAGGTTAAATTGATTTTTGAGCCACTTTTTAAAGATTCATTTTTATATAAATTATCTTCAATCGTTAGAGTACCATTATACTTTAAAGTCACAACTTGATAAGCAAGATATAATCCCATGCCAGCGCCATATGTCTTATTGGTATTGTGAGGTGAAAATAGCTTACTTTTTATTTCGTCACTAAACCCTAATCCATTATCAACTACTGAGATTTCAAAACCTTTCCCGTATTGGTCAGAAACAATTGAATCAATGGTAACAATTACTGCGTTCTCGCTTGAATTTGTACCAGCTTCTTCATTGGCCTCAACAGCATTGCTAATAAGGCCTTGTATTAAACTTTTTAATTCAGGTTTTATCGCATTTAAGACTAGTTGGCTAGATGATAATTCATCATTAACAATAAGCTTGATGTTGGTTGCAATTCGGTTGTTAAGGGATATATCCTTGATACAATTATTGACCAGTTCTTCTAAATTAATTTGTTCAACTAAATTCGAGTCAGAAGATATCATATCCATTAAAGAACGAACCCATTTATCTATTCGTTGAATTTGATGTTTAGAAATACGAACTAAATCTTGCTGAGTATTTTTGTTAGTAACACTTGCCATTTCGTCAATCGCTAAATTAAGGGTGTTGAGAGGGTTACGTATGGTATGAGCGAGACCTCGAGAAATTTCTGATATTTCTGATAGCTTGGTTTGTTTTTGTAATTTGTCATTTTCTTGTTTAAGTTCTTGTATCTTATTCGACATCTCATTGAATGCAGAAATGGTGTTTTTTAATTCAACACTTTGAAACTTGGCTCGGCTCCTTATTTGAAAACCAAAATCACCTTGTCCGACTTTATTAGATGCATTTTGTAGATCTTTAAGTGGGTCAGATAAACGCCGAGAAAAATAGCTAGCAGCAATTAATCCGATTGCAATAAACAGAAGGGCACTTAAAGTTATTTTGTTTGACATAGCTTCTAACGAACGATCAATTCCTGTTCTGGGGATTGCGACTTGGTAGCTGTTACCTGCAGAATTAATCGTTAGAAATTTATCTTTTTGTCCGTCTTGCAAAGCAATATTAATTTCGTTTGAGATACTCGACAATGAATTGATAATTTCTATTTGCTTTTTTTCTGATATTCGACTCGAAACAGCAAGACTTTTAAACTCTATATCAGGTTTTCTAAACAGCAAAGTTTCGATTGTTGAACGGCTGACTTCAAAAGCGCCTTCTCCAATTTTACTTGATACATCTTTTGTGAAGTTTTGAATTAGCCAAAATTGCAAAAGAAAAAGCATGCTTAAAAGAGAAGCGATGAAAATAAAAGTAATTTTTCTAAAGGTCATAGCTTATAAATCCTATTTTCTATTGAAAGTAAGTGAGCCGTGTCAAACTTACTAAATCAACATCTTAATGTGCAGGATATATGCCAAGTGTTAACTAATCAGAACTCAAGATCATCAGACTTAAAGGCCTAAATGTAATAATAACATTGTAACCAGTCCCAAAAACATTCCAATTGATTCCCACCGGTCTGGAATTCTATTCCTAATACTAGATTTGTTTGGGTCTTGGTGATCATGGGAATGTTCATGAGCTTGACTGGTATGCATACAACCATCTTCATGAGGTTTATGGAAAACGACATGTAACAATGAGCCGCTAATAAAAGCCTGTAGGGCAAGCATGGAGGAACTTGAATGGAGTTCATTTATTTGCATACTTAATAAATAACCGCCGCTGGTAGCAATGGCCATCGCAATGAGTGTTAATAAAGAATAACCTTCTCCGATAAGAGGTCTTAATAGCCACCAGATCGTTAAACCTACAGGAAGCCTATGAAGAATGATTGCAAGGGTTAAATTGTCATGGCTACCTGATGCTTCTATGCCATGTAATGCGGCACCATCAATGCTAGCGTGAATAATCAACCCGAGAATTCCCAAAAGAATCGTGAGTAGGTGGGTTTTAGTAGCGGATTTCGTAAAGAGCCTTTCTATCAAGGTTGGTCCAACAAAACCTAAAAGAGCCAAAAGAATTGCTAAAGCGCCTATTACTTCAAAAGCATCTGGTAATATTTCAGTAAGTAGGGTCGCTGTAATCACTACTAAAATAAAACCACTGACAATTTTGTCAGTCCGTTTCATCGGCCCAAAAGTTTGGTAGATTAACGGGCCAACGCCTAGCGCAAATATACTTGCGATTAAAGCGATCATTTAAATAATTTTCCGGGGTTCATAATATTTTTAGGGTCAAAAATCTTTTTTATTGATTGCATTATTTCAATTTCAAGTGGGCTTCTTGAGAATTCCAGGTAATCTTTTTTTAGTAGACCGACTCCATGCTCTGCAGAGATACTGCCATTAAATTCTTTTAAAATAGTGAATATTTCTGGGTTTGCTTGTGCGCATTGTTGCTTAAATTGCTCAAGAGGTAAGCTATGGGGCTTCAAAATATTTAAGTGTAAATTACCATCGCCGATATGACCAAACCAGATATTCTCAAAATCGGGATAATTTGTCTGAACAAATTGATCGACTTTTAATAAAAAACCACCAACTTGAGATGGCTTAACAGCGATATCATTTTTATACGGTGGATAATGAGATATAGATTCCGAAATTCCCTCGCGATATTGCCAAATTTCACCAGCTTGCTGCTGGCTTTGGCTAATTAAACCGTCAACTAACCAACTTTCTTCAGCGGCAGTTTCGAAAGCTTCTAATGCGATATCCATAGCTTCACTGTTAGCCGACTCAAATTCTATTAGAACATAAAAGTTGGATTGCTCAGCAAAAGGTGCTTTGAGTGAACGATGCTCAATGACTTTGTCTAGTGCTTGCTGTGAGAAAAATTCAAACGCCAAGAGATCAAGAGAGGATTGAAAATGAACCAGTAAATTTGATACATCTTTTAAATCTTCTAGAGCTAATAACATTACCGTTGGTTCTTTTGGCGGTGTGGTTAGCGCGATTTCGGCTTCGGTGATTATGCCTAAGGTCCCTTCACTGCCAATTACTAAATGTCGTAAATCATAGCCAGTAGCATTTTTTACCAGCCCGTTATTGAGCTTTAATACTTCACCTTTTCCGGTTACAAGTGTTAAACCGACCACCCAATCTCTGGTAAGGCCATACTTTAAGACTTTAATGCCACCAGCATTGGTCGCAATGTTACCGCCAATCTGACTTGAACCTGCTGAAGCAAAATCAACAGGGTAGTAAAGTTCTTGTTCTTCTGCGAAATTCTGTAACTGCTCAGTAATTACCCCAGCACCACAAGTTACAGTTCGGTCAACAGGGTTAAAATTTGAAATTGAATTTAAACGGTCAAGTGATAAAATTATTTCGTCATTGGTTGCGACCGCTCCACCGCTTAAGCCTGTGCGACCACCAGACGGGACAATAGCGATGTTATTATTAAAAGCGAGCGAAACGATCTGAGCGACCTCATCGGTGTTTGCGGGTTTAACAACTAAAGAAGGTGATGGTTCATAGAGTTTGCTCCAATCTTGGCCATAAATATCAAGATCAGAAGGATTATTTGAAACATTCTTTTCGCCAACAATGAGTCTAATTTGGTTAGAAATATCAGTCATGGATTGCCAAGTAGGGTGGAGCAGAAATTTAACTGGATTGTAGCAGATAAAAGGACAGGCTTTCGATAGATAATGAATATATAAAAAAATAGTAGCTATTGTTCAAGTGTTTATTACTGGCTATACAAGATTTATATAACCGCTAACACTTAATATTTCAAAAGAAGGTGATATGTTAATTTGTTCCGTTTTTAAGGGTAAAAAAGACGCCAATTTTTCGACCCAATGCCGATCTTCTAAACTGAATTCAAAACAGTCCCCTTCAATATATAGCAGCGTTTTTTCTTTCGTTACTCGCCAAGTAACAGTTAGTTCTTGATCTAATTGAACGATAGATGTTTTTTGAATCTTCGAAGAAATATGGGAATCGTTATTTAGACCAACACCTAGTTTTGAAAAACTTAATTGTTTTGCCAGTAACTCAGTTAAAAGTTCTGGATCTTTCGAAAGCTTAACCAGCTCTTGTTGCGCCCATTCAACTACTTCTGGTTCAAATTTATTAGAATAGTTTGCTTTGTTTCGATAAGCATCAGAAAAAAATTGCTCGCTACCCACTTTTTCAGCAAGTTTTTCGGTTATTAAAGCCAGCATCTGATTTGTTTGAATGCTCCGATATCCAACTGAGTATCCGATTGATTCACCGATCGATATTCCCCAATGGGGAGTATCCGGCGGGATATAGAGCATATCGCCAGGTTGCATTATTTCGTCGATAGTGGCTTTAAATTCATCAAGGTGAATCATTCCGCCGATAATATTTTTTCGTTTTGACGTGTCGCCTTTGTTACCGACTCTCCAATGCCTTTCTCCTTGGCCTTGAATAAGAAAAACATCGTAATTGTCTGCGTGAGGTCCAACACCACCTTGATTAGTAGCATAACTAACCATAATGTCATCGAGCCTCCAGCGAGGAATAAAATTGAAAGGGTTTAAAAGTTGTCTAGTTTCTGGGCACCATGCATCAATACTTTGTACCAGTAAGGTCCAATTAGAATCTGGCAATTGGCTAAAACGAGATTCATCAAATGGACCATGTTCTAAAGTCCACTCATTGGTTCTAGGATTGCATTGAACGATTCGAGATTCTATTTCTTCATCTAATGAAAAACCTGCGAGTTCGTCTGCTGATAGATAATCTGGAGGAACATTAAAAGCATTTTTAAAGAGACAGGGCTTCTTTTGCCAATATTTCTCTAAAAATTTAGACTTATCTACTTGTGCAAAATCGATATCAAACATATTAATAATTAACCGACAAAATTGTAATAGAATCTCATCGGTTAAATGCTTTTAGCTTGTTCAACAGCATTACCAATATAATTGGCTGGTGTTAACGCTTTTAGTGATTCTTTCGCATTGTCAGGTAAATCAAGTTGATCAACAAATGCTTGCATACCAGCTTGATCAACGCGTTTTCCTCGAGTTAATTCTTTTAGTTTTTCGTAGGGTTTTTCGATACCGTAACGTCTCATTACAGTTTGAATCGGTTCAGCAAGAACTTCCCAGTTTTGGTCTAATTCTTGATTAAGCGATAGCTCGTTAACTTCTAGTTTAGAAATACCCTTGAGCGTTGATTTATAGGCAATTAAAGAATGAGCGACACCTAACCCTAAAGTTCTTAAAGCGGTTGAATCACTTAAATCTCTTTGCCATCGAGAGATAGGTAATTTTTGACCGAGGTGAGTAAATAGAGCGTTTGCTATTCCTAAATTACCTTCTGAGTTTTCAAAATCAATCGGATTGACTTTATGAGGCATGGTGGAAGATCCAATTTCACCAGCAACTGTTTTTTGTTTAAAATGCCCGAGTGCAATGTAACCCCATAGATCACGGTCAAAATCGATTAAGATAATATTGAAGCGACTGATCACGTCAAAATATTCAGCTATGTAATCATGGGGTTCAATTTGAGTGGTGTAAGGGTTCCAAGTGAGTCCCAAACCTTCAATAAATGATTGCGCAAATGCAGGCCAATCAACTTCAGGATAGGCCGAAATGTGTGCGTTATAGTTTCCAACGGCACCGTTGATTTTTCCCATCAGTTGAACGTTACCAAACTGGGATTGTTGACGTTGTAATCTTGCGACCACGTTTGCCATCTCTTTGCCTAAAGTTGTTGGAGATGCTGGCTGTCCGTGAGTTCGGGACATTAATGGAATTTCAGCGTATTCATGAGCTAAATCGGCAATAGAGTTAACTACCTCATCCTGTTGGTTGCTAATAACGATAGCGGCTTCTTTTAACATTAAGGAATAGGACAAATTATTAATATCTTCCGACGTACAAGCAAAATGAATAAATTCACTCACCGAATTAACTTCATCATTTTCAGCCGTTTTCTCTTTTAGGAAATATTCGACAGCCTTCACATCATGGTTAGTTGTTCGTTCGATATCTTTCACGCGTTGTGCATCGTCAATCGAGAACTGATTAATTATCTTGTCGAGTAGTTGGTTAGTCGAGTCGTTAAATTGAGAAACTTCAGCAATCGCTTCACAATTTGCTAGAGCTTGAAGCCATCTTACTTCAACGGTCACACGATATTTGATTAAGCCAAATTCACTAAATATAGCGCGTAATTCTTTGGTTTTACTACCATAACGTCCATCGGCTGATGAAATAGCGGTCAAAGCAGAAAGTTCCATGAAGGTTCCTCATAAATAGAATCTAGTTGTGAAAAACTATTTTAACTCATTTGGATTTTAATTGGCATTGTTATCATCAATAGATATGGGGTCGAACTATTAGCTTCTTTTTCTGCCAAAAGCTGATATTTTTGCCGAGTATGGACTATAGTTAGTTTTAGAAAGTACAAAATGAATAACATCTTTGATATTTAAGAAAAAACCTTTAGTATTAGCAACATAGAATCGGATTTATAAATAGGATTGTCTAATGAAAAGAATGATTTTCCCGCGAGCAAAGCATTATCAAATTCCTAAAGCATTATTTGTTGGAGCTTGGAAGGTTTGGTTTAAGCGTTTTGGTGAGCATGATGAATGGCGTAAAGGCAAAATGCCAGTGGGTCAAAGCGATGATAAGTTATATCAAATCATTGAGCATGGAGACCGCTTTTGTTTGGAAGTTGCTGCTCGATTGATGGTTCCTTGGTCCTATCGAGATTCTACTCAGATAGATGAAGCTTTTTTTTTAATGAACCCTGATATCATTCGTCATACAAAGTTGGTCGATGAAGATATGCCAGAAGGTGTTCGTTTAACTGATCAAGCATTAGATTACTGGGATTCATTAACCTTCCTAGAGCAAGATATGTTTACTGCCTATGCAGAAGCGAGAATACAAGCTGATATAGAAACGCCTAGCCAAGAGCCTGTGATTATTGATGATGCCGGTTTAGATGTTATCGGAGAAGATATTTATCCACCCGTTGTACCAAATAAAGACGCTTCCGATAAAGAATTTGCTGAAGCTTTAGTAGCTTGGATTGACGAAGATCCATTTACCCCAATGTACCAAAGACTTCCGGTTGGTGATGCGATCAGTAGTTGGCATGATCGTATGGAGTCTTTCTTTTGGCCGAAGCCTCGCAATGGTTTAATGCAAGTATCTCACTTTGCGGACGCGTTGATGTATCGAGCTGAGTTATTAGCGAAAGGCATAGAAGAAGGTGTTGAATGGAGTTCCGAGGATAAAGAACTTGCAGTAAAGACCACGGAAGAAATTTTTCTACAAGCGGGAACACCGCAAAAAGATGTGACGTGGCAAAATATTCATGCTGTTATGCAAGCAGCATTAAATAAAGATACTAATAGTACCGCGAAAATGAATAGCGGCTGGTCTCTATTGGCTTCCTTTGCCACTCATTGGCTAAATAAGGTTCCGGGACGTACCCCCATGATTTGCTGGAACAGCCGAGTTTCGACGGCAATTTTATCAAGACTTGATTTTTTGTTAGTTGAAGCAGGTTACGAAAACTTAGGCGAGCGATTCCCTCACTTAGGATTTGTTTCTGGATGGGGTGGAACTCGTCCTCGTGAAATGAGTTTGAAGTGGCCTGATGGTTACCGGAGTTGGAAGACAGAAGTTGCTGCAAGTGAATTTGTTAATATGATGGTTGAATGTTTAAATACTAAGACTAATGAAGATGGTAGTTTAAAATATGCTCAAATGCCGGTTCCAGCAGGAGAGCGAGCGCCATGGTCAATGCAAGGTGTACAGTTGGTATTGTTTTCTGATGGTTATTAATCGTATCTACTCAGCTAACCCCTGAAATAAGCCAACTCTTCGTTCAAAAATAGTCATTTATACCGATAAATTCACACTTTCTGCCTCGATTTGACTTATTTCAGCGACAATCTGAGCAGTTACAGATGATTTTGACTGCTCGCTGAATAGAACTATTAATCTATTTTAGAAAGTTTATTTCAGGATCGGATATAGCTCATAAAAAAGCTCTGTTATTACAGAGCATTTTTATATTAAGCGAATAATAAGTATCTCACTTATTATTGCTAGAAATAGACTGTTAGGAGCAGCTATTTACCAACCACATTGTCTGGTTTTATTTTGTTCGTCTAACCAAGTTTTAAGTGGAGCGAAATAATCGATGATAGCGGTCGCATCCATTTCTCTTTGGCCTGTCATAGCTTCTAAAGCATCTTGCCATGGTTTGCTTGAACCCATTTCTAGCATAGCAATCAGTTTTGCTCCGGCTTCTTTATTTCCATAGATAGAACAACGATGTAATGGACCTTCATTTCCAGAGATTTTACAAAGTTCGCGATGAAACTGAAACTGTAAAATTCTAGCTAGAAAGTAGCGAGAGTAGGGAGTATTGCCCGGAACATGATATTTAGCACCTGGATCGAAATCGGATTCTGTGCGTTCAACCGGCGCTTTTACCCCCTGATATTTCTCTCTTAGATCCCACCAGCCTTTGTTATATTGATCGGCAGGAATTTCTCCATTAAATACGCCCCAACGCCATTTATCGACTAATAAACCAAATGGTAAGAAAGACACACCTTCTAGAGCTTTTTTCATTAAAAAGGGTAAATCGCCAGCGGCATCAGGTTCTTTTTCGATTAAACCAATTTCCTTTAGATATTTTGGTGTGATAGAGAGAGATATAGTGTCGCCAATCGCCTCATGGAAACCGTCATTTGCACTATTTCTATATAAAAAGTCTTGTTTTAGATTATAAGCACGCTGATAGAAATTGTGACCTAGCTCATGATGAATGACAGAAAAATCTTCGCCCGTTTTGTTAATACACATTTTAATTCGGTAGTCGGTTGTACTCAGATCCCATGCGCTTGCATGACATTGAACCGCACGATCTCTTGGTTTTATAAACAAAGAGTTAGTCCAAAAAGAGTCAGGTAGTGGATCGAAACCTAAAGAAGTGAAAAAGCCTTCAGCAGTTCTTACCATGGCTTTTTCGTCATAACCTTTGATTTCTAATCGCTTAGTGACATCAACAGCAGGTGTTTCTGTTTGTGGAGCAACATCTTGGTAGATGTTTTCCCAGCTTTGAGCCCACATATTGCCGAGTAGATGTGCAGGAATTGGTTGAGTTAATGAGACAATATCGTCGCCATATTTTTCATTCAACTTTGCTCTAACGTGACATTGTAAGGAATCATAGAGAGGTTTTACTTGCCCCCAAACACGATCCATATCTTTAGCAAAATCATCAGCTGGCATATCGTATTTTGAACGCCAAAGTGCCCCAGTGTCTGAATAACCGAGTTGTTCAGAACCTTCGTTAGCTATTTCAACCATTCGCTGATAGTCGTTTCGCATTTGAGGTGATACCTTGCGCCAATTTTTCCATGCTTCTAACATCTCGTCAGGATCATTTGAATTAGCTAAGGTTTTGCTCAAAGCAGCAAGATCATAACATTCACCTGTTTCAGTACATCCCTTGGCATAGGTTGCATCTAAATTAGCTGTAATTGTTGATAACTCTTCGGTTTTTGCATCATCAGCGGGAGCGGGAATGACTAGTCCAGATTTAAGGATATTGAGTTTTCGCTGAGTATCGTAATCAAGTTCTAGATTGTTGAATGCTTTTGTACCGAGAGCAAGTGCCACACTTTTCTTGGTTGCTTTTTCGCCAGCTTTTGCCGCCAGAGCGCTGGTATCGTCAGTAACAAAATTCGCTTGAACCCAATAAGCCTTGGCAAGCATTTCGTAGTCTGCTTCTAATGACTTTTCAGCATCAGCAACGTATTTTATTGCATCAGCCGCTGTAACTGCCTTTGGTTTAGATTCTTCAGGTTTGGCTGCTTGATTGTTGGGTTGGCAGGCTAGTGTTAACAAGCTTGCTCCTATTACCGTTGCTAATCGCCTAGCGCGACTCAATGGCAATCCTTTAGGTTTTGATATGACGTTTTTATCCATCGTAGATACCTATAATATTTGTTGAGTTGTTTGAATTATTTAGACATAACGTTATGTCAGCAAAAGATATTAGTTAATCCTAAGCAGTGGACAGTTTTTTACACGCGACAAAGAATAAACATCTTTTAGTTGTAGTACAAGTTTTATGCCTCGCTGTTTAACTATCTATTAAAATAGAAAGTCGAATATTAACATCAACATGGGTAAGGAAAATTTATATTGAACTATCTGTCTAATTTGTGACCTAACACCACGTACTCGATTGATTGTTGACTTATTATAATTGTCACAGGGAGTTGGTTGTTGTATTCTGCTTCGCTAGTTGAATAGTTTTACTAAATTAATTTGACGGTGATTAAGGAAAACAACAAGTATATCATAGAGTTGATGATGTTACTTAAACTAAAATATCAGGTGTTGTCGTGAATAAGTTTTTAGCTTTCTCTGTTTTTGCTTTTATTGCCTACATTCCATTTTGTTCTTCCGAGTCTCTTACAGCAGTCAATCTTGAAGAGGTTATTACACTCTCGCCAGGTGGCGCAGAGCTCCGCTTAAAGGGGGCTGTTACTAAGTCAAACGCTAGACAAGCGATATATGTAGGTGGCTTATATTTAGAAAACGATGCCCAATCAGTAAAGGAAGTAATAGAGAGTGCCGGAGCAAAACGTTTTGTGATTAAAACTGACGATTCTATTTCTCCTCAATCAATCATAAGAGCGATTAATCTAGGTATTACGGTAAATCACTCTGAATCTGACTTAGAAATTCTGGCTCCTTTAGTGACTCAATTCAACAAAATTTGGAATTCTACTATTAAGCAAGGCGATGAAGTCTGTATTGATTTTGACCCTTTAGAAGGCACCTTGGTTAGTATTGATGGTGTTCAAAAGGGCGTTATCCCAGGCAAATTATTTTACAAAGCATTTCTGAAAACTTGGCTTGGCGATAAACCGCTTAATTCTCATATGAAAAAACAATTGATGGGAAACAGCGATTAAATAAATCAACTGTTAATCTAACTAACTAACTAACTAATTAATTAATCTCGCTTTTGCGGGATTTTTTATGCGTTTAGATAAATTTAGGCTAACTCAATTTACCTATTTCTCTCTTCAATGTAAAATTCATCACTCTTAATTTTAATATATGAACTAGGAACAGGCTAAATCAATGGAACTAACCAATTTTAATCAGTGGCTAGAAACAAATGTTGGCGATAATGTTTTTATCTTTCAAATGTTTTTAGCTGTTTTCATTACCCTTCTAATTAACTTTATTTGGCGTAGAGTATATAGAAAGCTAGATCAACAACTCAAAAAAACGAAAAACGAGTGGGATGATGCATTCGTTATCGCTGTTTCAACTCCGGTTACTTTGTTGATTTGGGGAGCAGGTGCGTGGTTTATTATCAATGATCTATTGAACTTTCCTCTTCAAGAAAAGTTAAGGGCGGTTTTTATCGTTGTCGTTATTTCCTGGTCATTAGTTCGCTTTATTAGCAATGCCGAACAAAACTTGATTAACAGCAATGTCCAACGTAGCGAGGATAAAAAACTCGATAAATCAACGATTGAAGCGATTAGTAAGCTATTACGCGTGTCTGTGACTATAACAACACTGCTACTTATTTTACAAAATTTAGGCGTCAGTATTAGTGCAGTTTTAGCTTTTGGTGGTATTGGTGGTATAGCGATTGGTTTTGCAGCTAAGGATCTATTAGCTAATTTTTTTGGCGGGCTGATAATCTATTTAGATAGACCTTTTGCTGTCGGAGATTGGATTCGATCGAGCGACCGAGAGATAGAAGGAACGGTTGAATATATCGGTTGGCGCCAGACTCGTATTCGGACGTTTGATAAACGCCCATTGTATGTACCCAATGCAATTTTTAACAGTATTACTGTAGAAAACCCATCTCGCATGAGTAGTCGACGTATTTATGAGACCTTTGGGATAAGGTATGACGATATTTCTCAAACAAAGGATATTGTCAATCAGGTAAAAGAAATGTTGATTGGACATCCAGAAATAAATTCAAATTTAACCCTGATCGTAAACCTTAATCAATTCAGCGACTCTTCGGTAGACTTTTTTATCTACACTTTTACTAAAACAACTGACTGGATTAAATTTCACGAAATTAAACAAGATATCTTATTAAAGATTGCAAATATCATTGAAAAAAATCATGCTGAGATGGCTTATCCAACTCAGCGATTACAAATTGAAAATATGCAAATGGAAGATGTTTGAGTTGAAGAAGTTAGCGTTGAAAAACTAACAGCAAACTAACTTTTATTTAAAACCGCGTGCACAACAATATTATTTTCAAAGTAAACGGTAAAGTGTGGATATACCCATTTACTAATAGGAGGCTCACCGACAGGAGAGAGTTTTTTTAGAGGTTCTCCAAAGGTGGCTTGAGTGCTTTCCATACTTTGCCCATTTTTAGGCGTTTGAATTGATTGATCGCCTTGTTGAGATACGGGCATTGGTAGAATATCAGCAATTGATAAGCCGCTAAAACCTAGACCTGTAGCAATTAGTAGTATTTTTACTTTGTGAGCTAAATTCATTTTTATGGTAATCAGACTTTTCATTGGGTTCTCCGTATCTCGACTTAGCATTAATATACTATTATAACTTACTGATTTAAAGATATAATATGCTGATTTATAGATATAGCATACTCATCTGCAGACTAATTCTCATTCTATTTGAGGATCATTTTGTTTTTCAGCCCTTAGTTGTGCCGATTGGCTTTTAAAAACATGCCTGATAATAGCATCTCGATCGGCCTCTTTTATTTGATCAAAACCAATAGACAATTCAAAATGCTTGTCAACAGATAGGCAATTAACGACTTCGGCATAAACAACTAAGTAATAATATTCTGGGACGAGCACTAGTTCGAGCTTTAATTTTTGACCTTTTGGCATTGAGCGTTCTGATTCAAAACGAATACCGCCTCCACTCAAATCAACCTCCAGTAGCTCGTTGTAACTAAGATTCAAACTTTTAATCATGTATTGAGTCAATTGAGCGAGTTTAGTATTTAGATTATTAATATGATCGATAGTGGACTGTTGTTGAGAATTAAGCGTTTCAATATGTGATTCATTTGCTTTTACTAAGCTATTTAACTCGCCTAATAAGTGAGCAAAAGGCAGTGATTTAGATTTGTTGTTATTTGAGGCAGAAAACTCTTGCCCTGAATCGAGTAATTCGTATCCCATAAACAAGCGGTTTTTTATTCTAAAATATTGACGTCTTTCGTTTTCAGGTTTTTCTATTGATTGACTCACTAAATGTACCCTTTATGTAAACTCTCTAATATTTATAGCATAGTTTTGGCCAATTAAATGTACTATTGTTCTGACAAAGAGCTATTTTTAGTTTAAATCAAAAATTAAATCGCTTAGTTGACTGAAACTGCTTTTTAGTCGAGCAATCGGTTGTTAAAATCCTTCTTTGTTATTATATCGGCAAATAGCGTTATATCTGCCGTTTGAATAAGTACTATTACTGAATAACTATTTATTATTGAATAACTATTATTACTAAACCACTAGGAACAATATGAAAAAATCTGTACCACTGATGATTGGGCTCAGATACACGCGAGCTAAAAAAGATAATAATTTTATTTCTTTTATTTCCTTGGTCAGTATGCTCGGGATCGCGCTCGGCATTATTGTCTTAATAACCGTTATGTCAGTAATGAATGGTTTCGAATCTGAACTGCGCAATCGGATTTTAGGTATGGTACCTCATATTGTTGTTGGTGATCGCGGAGATGGATTTGAAGATTGGCAATCGCTGGAAAAAAAGGTACTTGAACACCCTAAGGTTGTCGCTGCAGCTCCTTTCATTGACGCTCAAGCCATGTTCCGCCATCAAGGTTATACCAAATATGGTTTGGTGCAGGGGATTTTGCCAAGCAAAGAAAAAGATGTCTCGATCGTTGATGATTATATGATTGCCGGCGAATTAGATTCTCTCAAACCCGGTGAATTCGGTATTATTTTAGGGATTAGCATGGCAAGTAGTTTAGGTTTAAGTCTAAACGATAAAGTAACCTTGCTGTTAGCTGATGGCGCGACTATTTCTCCTGCAGGTATATCGCCGCGTTACAAGCGATTTAGAGTGGTTGGATTATTTGAAGTTAAGTCAGAACTCGATGGAATGCTGGCAATGATTCATATTAAAGATGCAGCGGTGTTAACACGTAAAGGTAATAAAGTCTCCAACTTACGGGTAACTACCAATAACGTACTCGATGCCGCTTATACGGCATATGATTTGAGAAGTGTGGTCGGCGATGAGTTTTACGTTTCTGACTGGAACTATACTCACGGCACTTTATTTAAAGCAGTACAAATGGAAAAGAAAATGATGTTTATATTGCTGGCATTCATTATCGCGGTGGCAGCATTTAATATTGTGAGTACCTTAGTCATGGTGGTGACGGATAAACAATCGGATATTGCGATATTACGAACATTAGGTGCATCTCCTATGACGATAATGAAAATCTTTGTTGTTCAAGGTAGTTTAAATGGCATTATTGGTACGATTATCGGAGTTATCGGAGGAATTGCGCTAGCGTCTAACTTAGCAGATGTTGTTGCGTTTATCGAACAATTATGGGGAGTTCAAGTATTGCCCGGCGATGTCTATTTTATAGGTTTTTTGCCTTCAGTTTTGAAATGGTCAGATGTTATCAATATCTCAGTGGCTGCGTTAATAATGAGCACACTAGCTACTTTGTATCCCGCATGGAAAGCATCTAAAACAAAACCGGCAGAGGCTTTGAGATATGAATAGTTTAGATAATACGAATACGAATAATGCTGATGTGAGTGATTCTTATATAAGTGATACCGACAAAGTGACTAATAACCAAAATGCCACTCCCATACTAGTCGCAAAAGGGATCAGAAAAACGTTCCAAGATGGCAAAAAGTACGTAGAAGTTTTGAAAGGTGTCGATATTACAATTAATCAGGGTGAAATGGTCGCAGTGGTTGGTAGTTCAGGCTCTGGCAAAAGCACTCTATTACATATTCTTGGAGGGCTTGATTCTCCGGATGAAGGTGAAGTGATAGTTGCTGATCAAAATATTCATAAATTATCAATAAAAAAACAAGGTGAATTGAGAAACAAAAAGCTTGGCTTTGTTTATCAGTTTCATCATCTACTTACAGAATTTTCGGCACTTGAAAATGTAAGCATACCGTTAATTATTGGCGGTATGAGCGAAAAGAAATCGAGAGAACGGGCTGAGCAAATTATACGAAAAGTGGGGTTGATAGATAGAAAGACACATACTCCGTCGGAATTAAGTGGAGGAGAACGGCAGCGGATAGCAATTGCAAGAGCAATGGTCACAAGACCTGCTTGTATATTAGCTGATGAACCTACCGGTAATTTAGATGTTAAAACCGCCCAATCCGTTAACCAGTTGATGTTTGACCTTAACCGAGATGAAGCGACTAGTTTTTTGATTGTTTCACATGATTTACAGTTGGCGGCGTCAATGCAAACTCGTTATGAGTTGATTAATGGCGTATTAACTAAAGCCGAATAAATGCCGTTTTAAAAAAGTTATAAAATAATTAAAATAGCTTTTGACAAGCACACAAAGTGACTATAGAATGGCGCGCTCTTGAGGAGAGACGGTTAATAAACCAAATTTCTTTTTAGAGTAAATGTCTTAAGTCCCCTTCGTCTAGAGGCCTAGGACACCGCCCTTTCACGGCGGTAACAGGGGTTCGAACCCCCTAGGGGACGCCATATTAAAAAGCCCGATTTATTCGGGCTTTTTTTTTGCTTAAAATTTGTTCGTTTTGTATGTGTTATTATTTTAACAAACACACTAAAGTATGAAATAAGAGAAATGATTTTATGAGCGCAATCGAACAATTGTTAAGCCGAAAATCCCATAACCGCTTAATCGCCCCAGCACCGTACGCAGATGAAATAAAAATCATGATGCAAGCGGCGTTAAGGGCGCCTGATCATGCTTTATTAAAACCTTGGCGGTACAGAGTATTTACTGGCGATTCTTTGCATCATTTAGGCGAGAAGTTTGTTAAAGCGAGTACAGAAAACAACCCAAATCTTACAGATGATAAGTTAGCGAAAATAAAAAATAAACCTTTAAGAGCGCCAATGGTAATTGTTGCTTCAGTTGTGATAAAAGCACACCCTAAAGTTCCGGATATTGAACAGGTATTGTCAGCTGGAGCAAGTGTTCAAAACTTGATTATGGCAGCGCATTTTTTAAATATAGGGGCGATCTGGCGAACAGGAAGTTTAGCCTTTAATCGATTGTTAATGGATGAACTTGGAATGGATAGCAATGAATCAATCGTTGGTTTTATTTACTTGGGTCAAGAAGAGGGTGACAAGAAACCTGTCCCAACCATTGAACAAGAGTCCTTCGTTCAATGGATTTAAGTATTAGATAATAGGCTTAAAAGTTAGGCTTAAAAGCGGTGTTATCACCACCAAAGCAAAAATAATTTAGAAGTCAGCACTATTTGGTGCTCTTGGGAAGGGAATAACATCTCTGATATTTTTCATTCCCGTTGCGTAGAGGACTGCTCTTTCAAACCCTAGTCCAAAACCAGAATGAGGTACTGTGCCATAACGCCGCAGATCGCGATACCACCAATAATCTTCTTTTGGTAGCTCCATCTGATCAAGACGCGAATCAAATCGATCCAATCGTTCTTCGCGCTGGCTCCCGCCAACGAGTTCACCGATGCCCGGTGCAAGAATATCCATCGCAGCAACGGTTTTTTCATCGTCATTCATCCGCATATAAAAAGCTTTGATATCTTTTGGGTAATTCATCAAAATGATAGGTCTTCCAACGTGTTCTTCTGCTAAATACCGTTCATGCTCTGATTGAAGATCGGTTCCCCAAGAAACGGGATATTCAAATTTTTTGTTGCTCTTCTCTAGAATTTTAATAGCATCAGTATATTCCATGCGTTCAAAATCATTATTAACAACACTTTCGAGCCGAGAAATAACGGTTTTGTCAACGCGCTGGTTAAAAAAGGCAATATCATCTTGACGTTCATCGAGTACGGCTTTAAATATATATTGCATCATTGCTTCTGCAACATTGGCATTTTCTTGAAGATCCGCGAAAGCAATTTCCGGCTCTACCATCCAAAATTCGGCTAAATGTCTGGTTGTATTGGAGTTTTCAGCCCGAAAGGTCGGTCCAAAGGTGTAGACCTTTGACATGGCTAAACAATAAGCTTCAACGTTTAGTTGGCCTGAGACTGTTAAGAACGATTCTTTACCAAAAAAGTCTTGTGAATAATCAACATTACCATTTTCTAATCGAGGTAGGTTGTTCTGATCGAGTGTACTGACTCGAAACATTTCTCCAGCTCCTTCACAATCACTTGCAGTGATAATAGGAGTGTGGATCCAGTTAAAACCTTCACCATGTAGGAAGCGATGGGTCGCTTGCGCAAGAGAGTTCCTTACACGAGTAACAGCGCCGATAGCATTGGTTCTTGGGCGAAGGTGAGCGACAGTGCGCAGGTATTCCATGGTATGAGGTTTTGGCTGAATAGGGTAACTAGCAGGATCTTCAACTAGTCCTAAAACTTCAACTTTGGATGCTTGTATTTCAAAACTCTGTCCTTTTCCTTGAGATGTAACCAGTTCGCCAGTCACAATTAAAGAGGCGCCAGTGGTTGCTGCTAATATTTCTTCGTTATAATTATCTAATTCAGCAGGCGCAATGATTTGAATTGGATTGAAGCAGGAACCGTCATGGAGGTTAATAAAAGAAAAACCTGCTTTAGAGTCTTTTCTAGTTCTTATCCAACCTTTTACGGTAACTTGATTACCTGCAGATACTTTTCCTTCAAGTAGCGCAGATATAGACCAATGCTTGCTCATTGTTTACCTCTAAATAAAATCCTTAAATCATTTGGAGGTG
>Ga0316204_10005875_pt1 | contig 19633 bp, 16 predicted proteins | sample 6monrhotite_MG_2_FD_205661 | JGI IMG/M metagenome (GOLD analysis project Ga0316204, IMG submission 205661) | Microbial mat bacterial communities from mineral coupon in-situ incubated in ocean water Damariscotta River, Maine, United States -... | ecosystem: Environmental > Aquatic > Marine >...
GCGCATCGCTCGCATAGATGTAAGTTGATATTGAAATCACAATAGAAAAGCCAGCGTGCTGTTGCACGGGCCAATTTGATCAGGCGTAGTAATCCACCATTTTAGCAGAGAGCAGCATCTCACCCTCTCCACTCTCCAGCGCAGCCTCTACATCAGCACCGTCATCAGAATCATCACCAGCGGCATATTCATCACCCGTCGCATCACTGCCTTGTTCAAATGCCTTTTGCTGCTGCGCGAATGATTGATCAGAGACATCCACATCCGCCAAATTCACCCCATTATCACCCAGCATTTCACGTAAACGTGGCATCGCTGCATCTAATGCCTCGCGTACTGCTCCATTCTGGGCGCTAAAATGAATCGTTGTTTGATCATTTTGAACACTGATTTTCACTTCAACAGGCCCCAGATTTGCGGGGTTCATCTTCAGCTCGGCTGACTGCACCTGACTACTCACCATCCACTTAACCCGGCTTCCCACTTCCTCGCCCCAAGCTGCCTGCTGAGAAAAAGGGGTGTTGATCGATGCCTGCATTAACGATTTAGCTTCACCACTGGCTTTGGCCTCACCGCTCAATGTCGTCAGATTACCGAGCGCACTACTAAAAGAAGCGTCGCCAATTTTGCCTTCACCACCGCTTGATTGCTGTTTCATCAACATCGCATCACGCAACATATTTGAAAGCTGGGCACCACTACCCACCATCGCACTGCTCTCTAATTGTGGCACAAGGCGTGAACCAGCGAGATCGCCATCAACCGTTTCAATTGGTGCTGCCGCCAACTGCCTCATCATCAAATCCTGCTGCAATTTATTCTGCCCGTGACCACCCAATTGCGCAGCAACGGCACCAGAACCAGCCATCTGCCCTGCAAGATCCTGTGGTCTCATCATATTTTCAACTACCACTGCCGGCGATACAAATGCCTGCTTACTGGCATCTAAATCAGCTAGCAATGTTTCATCATCAACGCCCTGCTGTGCGGCTGAACCAGATTGCCCGGCAATATTCAGTGACACACTACTGCTGCGATTAGTCAGCCCCATAGTGACACCATGCGGCAATAATTGCCGCTCAAGCGGCAACGCTTGCACATCAAATGCATTCATTGCCTGTGACTGGAATTTCACTTGCTCAGACTGAGTAGCGGAAGAGAGTAGATTAGAAAACAACGGAGAAGCAGCATTTTTATCAGCAGAAGCACCGTTAGCAGCGCTATTTAAGCCATTTGCGGCCTGTAGTGTGCTATCGGTGGCACTAAAGCCAGATGCTAAATTGGTAACTAAGCCCTGCATAAAAGTTCTCTCGCGTCTCCTGTATACTTCAAAATGGTTGCTTACATAAGATACAGAGCAAAGACTATGCCAAAGAGACTAACGGGTTTTTATTTAGAGTGACCACCTCTCCCCATCCGCTGTGCACGCTCGTCACTTTCGGCTTGCTCACGTTTTTCACTCTCCTGATGCTCTTGCTCCTGGTAGCGGTCAACCACTTTATCAAGCGCCTGGTGGTGAACACGTGTTTCCAACCAAGCATCGTATTTCTCTTTCAGCACAACTTCGCACGATTCAAGCAGTTCTTCCTGCTGCTTAACTGCCGTGGCAAGACGCGCAATGAAGTTCCGATAATCATTGATCTGTGCAATATTGAGCCCAGTACGGCCACTATCATTTAAACGCTGGGTATATTCAGCGTGATACTGGCGCAGTTCGATCAATTTCGCCTCATGCTGATCAATCACTTTGCGATAGTCATTCAGTGCCAGGGCTGCATCATCTTCTCGAGATTGAGCCACTTTAATCACGGGCTGTAGGCGTTTTGATTTCAACATGAAATGATATTCAGCTCAGTTCGCCAACTATTGCGGAGGTAACACAGCATTGGCACCAGACATCGGACGATTGAGCAGTGCCGTTAACTGTTGCATACCACTTTGCAGATTCACCGACTCTGACACATTTTGCTGTAAAAAATCTCTCAGATAGGGATAGAACTCTATCGCCTCATCGATTTCAGGATCGCTGCCACGCGTATAGGCACCCACATTAATCAAATCTTTATTTTGTTGATAACAGGAGTAGATCTGTTTAAAACGCATCACCTCTTTTTGATGAGAATCAGTGATGATCTCTGTCATCACACGGCTAATCGATTGCTCAATATCGATCGCTGGATAGTGTCCCGCATCAGCCAGTTTACGCGACAACACAAAATGTCCATCGAGAATAGCACGCGCGGCATCAGCGATTGGGTCCTGTTGATCATCACCCTCTGCGAGTACCGTATAAAAAGCCGTGATTGAACCACCATTTTCTGTCGTGCCCGCACGCTCTACCAGTTGTGGTAACTTGGCAAACACGGAAGGAGGATAACCCTTTGTCGCAGGCGGTTCACCGATCGCCAATGCAATTTCACGTTGCGCCTGCGCGTAACGGGTCAGCGAATCCATTAACAACAAAACACGCTTGCCCTGGTCACGAAAATATTCAGCGATACTCGTTGCCAACATCGCACCATGCATCCGCATCAAAGGCGGATTATCAGCCGGTGTCGCGACAACAACAGCGCGCGCCATCCCCTGTGGGCCAAGGATATTATCAGTAAACTCTTTTACCTCTCGGCCACGTTCACCAATCAAACCTACTACTACCACATCCGCATTGGTATAACGCGTCATCATACCCAACAGAACACTTTTACCCACACCACTACCTGCAAACAAACCCAGACGTTGGCCACGGCCGACGGTTAACAGGGTATTAATCGCGCGCACTCCCACATCAAGTGGTTCACGAATTGGTGGACGACGTAGCGGATTCATGGGGCGCGCGCTCAACGGTACACTGGTATCCGTTAGCATCGGCCCCTTATCATCCAACGGCCGTCCCGCCCCATCGACCACACGACCCAACATCTGCTTACCCACTAATGCCTCATAGGCCTGCGCAGAAGGCACTACCTTTGCGTTCGGCACTATCCCCTGCACTTCGCCACTGGGCATCAAAAAAGTTTTATCACCCGAGAAACCAACCACCTCTGCCTCTATCGGCTGAGAACTGATACTGCTAATCAAACAGCGCCCGCCAACCGCAACCTGACAACCCACTGCTTCAAGCGTCAAACCCACCATGCGTGTTAACTTACCCTCAACCACTAAAGTCGGTGGCTCACCCAGTTTTTCACGATAACTGGCAACACGGTCTTTCCAGATATGACTACGAGGGTGCATTATCACCATCCCCCTTACGTTCTCCGCCCATCAACTCTGCGACGACTGCCGCCAGGCGCGTTTCGATAGAGGCGTCCAACTGCGCATTCTCCGTCACTAATCGACAACCACCACGAGTCAATGCAGGATCATCTACCAGTTCCCAAAGACCCTGCTCAGAGATCGATAGTGATTCCTTAAGTAACGCAGCATCTTCTGGGTGCAAAAATATTTTAATCGTGCGAGAGGTCGATGGCAGCAAAGCCGCGGCCTCGCGCACCACCGCAACAATTTCATCCGGATTTGTTTTAATCTCACGGCGTACCATATGCTTGGCAATCGTCATCGCCAATGTCACCAACTCATCGACCACATCCTCATCAAGCTCCGCCAGTGGCTTTGATAACTGTCCCGCAATTTGCATCAGGTTTTGCGCCTGTTGATTCAAGTTAGCCTGACCAGCAGCCACACCTTCCTGCTTGCCTTTCGCAAAACCCTCGTCATAACCTTGCTGGCGACGCGCTTCAATCTCTTTTTGTGTCGGCTGCTTAGCCACTGCTTGACGCGCCGTTTTCGCAGCACCACTACCTACGTCAGGTATTTGCCAACGTGGACAATCCTCAGAATCTTCAGACAAAATAATACGATTAGACATATTCTTCCGAGCTCTTACCACCTAACTGAATATCACCAGACTCAGCCATGCGCCTTGCAATTGCAAGCACCTCTTTCTGTGCCGCTTCCACTTCGCTCAGTTTCACTGGACCACGCGCGTCTAAATCATCTTTCAGCATTTCACCTGCTCGTTTAGACATATTGTCAAATATCTTCGTTTGCATATCGGGCTCAGAACCCTTCAATGCCAGCACCAATGTTTCAGAGGAGACCTCTCTCAATAGCGCCTGAATACCACGATCATCAATCTCAGATAGATCAGCAAAAACAAACATTAGATCCTGAATGCTTTCACCAAGCTCATTATCAAACTCGGTAATTTGATCCATAATCAACCCTTCTTCCGCACTATCCATGAAATTGAGGATATTCGCAGCTGTTTTAACCCCGCCAACCGTTGAAGACTTAACTGCTGAGTTCCCAACAAACTGCTTCTCAATCACATTGTTTAACTCTTCAAGCGCCGTTGGCTGGAGTCGATCAAGCGTTGCCACTCGAAGCAGTACATCCAGCCTTACTTTCTCGGGCAAAAGACCAATCACCTCAGCGGCCTGTTCGGCATCAAGATAAGAGAGTACCACTGATATAATTTGAGGATGCTCAAGTCGAATCACTTCAACTACAGCTCGAGGGTCCATCCACTTAAGCTGTTCCAGACCAGAGGAGTTGGTACCCATCAAAACACGATCGATCACACTGCCCGCTTTATCTTCACCTAAGGCCTTGACCAGTACATTTTTTAGATATTCATCAGAACCAACACCCAATGTCGTTTCAGAATCAGCCGACTGGCAAAACTCTCCTAAAACACCATCAGCCTGGTCTTGCGAAATATTTTTTAATGTCGCCATCGCGGCACTAACACGATGAACTTCTTTCGGGCCTATATATTTTAATACCTCTGACGCTTCCTGCTCACCAAGGCTCATCAATAGAATAGCCGCTCTATCAACACCACTTAACTCATCTTTTTTATCCGCCATCAGTCGCTACCCAGTTATTGACCACTTGCGCGACACGCTTAGGGTCTTGCGTCGCGAGCGTTCGCGCCGTATTCAAGTTGTTTTCGTAGTTTTGCAGTTGTTGATTCCCTCCGCCATCAGCCGACAAAGTCAACTGATCATTTTGCATCACACCAGCAGGCTGTCCCTGAATCATCATCTGAGCAGGCATCGCCTCACCTTTTGCAGCCAGTTCTCTCAACACTGGGCGCAGCACACCGAACAGTAAAAAGAAGATCACAGCACCCGCTAACACCTGCTTACCTGTATCCCATAGACCAGGGTTATCCATAAAAGAGGGCTCAGGTAATGGCTCTACTTCCTCAGGTAATTTAAAGGATGAGTTAATCACATTGACACTATCCCCTCGCTGGCCATTAAAGCCAATGGCTTCTTTTACCAGACTCGTGATTCGAGTCACTTCCTCTGCAGTCAATGGTGTTCGCACAGGCTCACCATCCTCATTCACTGACTGCTTATCATCGAGTACCACCGCAACTGAAAGGCGCTTAATATCACCACCACCACTCCGAATATGGCTAATGGTACGATCCAGTTCATAGTTGCGTGTTGCTCGAATCGTTGAGCTTATTGGAGCACTCCCCCTGCCTGATGTGCCTGCAGTTGCATTATCGGGCGGCTGGTTGGTTAAACTGCCAGGCACACCGCTTAATGTCTGTGAACCCGTACGACGTTCTTCAAGCGTTTGTTCACTTCGTACGGCAGGTAAATCTGGATTAAAACTCTCCTGTGTCTGTTCAGTCACTGTAAAATCAAGATCAGCAGAGACTTGTGCTCTCACCCCAGCCTCGCCGACGATAGGACTTAAGATGCCTTCGATTCTTTTAATGTAATAATCTTCAAGACGCTTACGATGATTAAACTGTGTTGAGCTAACACGCATATCAGCAGATGAATCAGACGAGGTCAACAAGCGCCCTTTTTGATCGATCACAGTCACATCATTCGCCTCAAGGCTCGGGATACTGGCTGCAACCATATGACTAATCGCCGTGATCTGCCCCTCTTCTAAAATACGTCCGGCAAACAGATCCACAGTAACCGATGCCTTCGGCTTTTTGCGAGCACGCGCAAATGCAGTCTGCTTCGGAATAGCCAGATGAACACGCGCGCCACGCACTCTATTCAAAGAACCAATGGTGCGTGCTAGCTCACCTTCAAGTGCACGTTGGTAGCGTGCGCTTTCCATAAACTGGCTCACACCAAACCCCTGATCCTTATCAAGCATCTCAAAACCAACGCCACCGCCACGGGGTAATCCTTGCGATGCAAGCTTGAGACGCGCCTCATGCACACTATTTCCTGCAACTAAAATTGCGCCAGTGTTGGGATCAACCTTATACGGAATGGCAGCTGATTGAAGTGAGTTTGCGATATCAGCTGAGTCTTGCTCCGACAGATTACTATAGAGCATTCGAAAACTGGGATCTTGCGACCACTGTACAATCGCAACACCTATCGCGACACTAGCAGCCAGGCCAACCATCAAACCTAACTGTCGCAGTAGCGATAAACCGTTAAACCCTCTTGAAGGGTGAACTACATCATCAGTCTTTACTAGTGCCATAATTGTCTCTTTTTTTCAATACATCAAAGCGTTAATGCTATTTAATCTCAAGCTTTTAAATCGGCATACTCATTACATCCTGATAAGCAGAAATCAATTTATTACGAACTTGAACCATTGCTTGAAAAGAAACACTTGCCTTTTGAGACGCCACCATCACATCCACCAGATCAACATTCTTATCACCCATCGTAAAGTCATTCTTCAATTTCCCAGATTCCTTTTGAACTGAGTTAACCTGGTTAATCGCATCTTTTAGGGACTCAGAAAAATCAAGCCCTGTTGGATTTGCAGCTGCAGCATTTGTCCGGTCGACACCGCCTTTAGCTTCAAGTGCATTTGTACGCAGTTGTGATAACAAGTAATTTACATCGATGTCACTCATCACTTATCCTCCTATCTTTAACTTTAAAGTGCTTCTATTCCACTTTGAAAAGCACCCTGAACCAAAACCCCTGAATCTCTCATTTTCGCTAGTTTGTATCGTAGCGTTCTTTGGCTGATACCTAATTTTTCAGCCGTTAGCTTTCGATTACCACTCATCAGGCGCAGTGTTTCTAAAATCATATTCTGCTCATGAGACTTTAAACTTTCTTTTGATGTCGTCGTTTCAATATTAGCAGGCTGTTCAACAACTGCCTGAGTATGACTAGCAACGGCATGGCTTACGGATGAGTTATCAGTTTCAAACTGCAGGTCATTCACATCTATTTCCTGACCTGACTTTAGAATCAATGCACGCTGCATAATATTATCTAACTCACGTACGTTACCGGGCCATGAGTGCGATAGCAGCTTGTTTTTTGCAGCGGAAGAAAGCACGGGAGGAAGACATCCATTCAGGCCATTGCTGTTTTCTATCAAGCGCTGAACTAGCGGCAAAATATCTGCAGGGCGATCACGCAAAGGAGCCAGATACAAAGGAAAAACATTTAAACGATAAAATAGATCTTCACGAAAACGCAGCGCAGAAACCTCTTCCATCATTCTTCTGTTTGAGGTCGCTAACACGCGAACATCCAGTGAAATAGTTTTACGACCACCCAGACGTTCTACTTCACGTTCTTGTAACACACGCAATAACTTGGCTTGCAGCCCAAGATCCATTTCAGAGATTTCATCTAGCAACAGGGTGCCGCCCTGCGCCTGTTCAAACTTCCCAGGAGAGGCCTGATAAGCGCCAGTAAAAGCACCCTTTTCATAGCCAAACAGTGTTGCTTCAAGCATGTTTTCGGGGATTGCTGCACAGTTGATCGCGATAAATGGCTTATCTGCACGACTTGAATGTTGATGTATATAGCGTGCAAGCACCTCTTTTCCAACACCACTCTCACCGGTAATCATCACCGTCGCATCGCTCTGCGCCACACGACTTGCCATCTGAATTAATGCCTGACTCTTTTCATCTACGGCAATGAACTCTTCTGAATCTGAATGCTCAACCGAAAAATAGCGCTCCACCATTTTAATTAAAGCATTAGCATCAAATGGTTTTAGTAAATAATCTGACGCCCCTTCGCGCATCGCTTCCACCGCATTCTGTACACTGCCGTGGGCTGTCATTAACAAGACAGGTAATTCAGGGTTATTTGATTTTATTTTTTTGAGCAGTGCATTGCCGTCCATCGGTTTCATCTGCACATCGCTAATGACTAATCCAATCTCTTGCGATGAAAGAACATTGAGTGCAGCGCTACCATCTTCAGCAGTTGCAACATCGTACCCCGCCAAGTCCAGGGTATCGCATAATGCTTCGCGTAATGAGATGTCATCTTCAACAACTAGAACTGTGGAATAACTCATAAAAACTCCTTCCTATAACACATTAACAGTGATGAGTAGCTGTCAGCTACATCACTTAAATTATTGACCAACTACGCTCTTCAGTAGTGGTAGGCGTATCGCAAAGGTTGTACCGCCATTATGTTTAACCGATGATGACTCAATCCAGATAGCGCCGTCGTGCGCATGTACAATTGCTTGTACAACCGCTAACCCCAGACCAGTTCCCTGAGGCTTTGTTGTATAAAAAGGCTCAAAGATTCTTTCTTGCATGCTGGCTGAAATACCGTGACCGTTATCCGTAATAAAGATATCAATCGTCTCTTCTGTCACATTGCGACATTCAACGATGACGTGCCCTGACACCTGCTTGTCAAGCTCAGTATTAGCATCTGTATCGCAGGCCTGGATCGCATTTAAAACAAGATTTTGAAGTACCGCAGACAGTGCCTCATGGTGACCAGCAATATTGACATCATCGCTATTAATGATCTCGAGCTCACACTGCCTACCTTCTAGCTGAGGCAGCATCATCTGCTCCACTTCACTCAATAAAGCCGTCAGTTTGATTTGATCCGCACTGAAATTTCCACCGCGTGCAAAGACCAGCATGTCATCCACCAGATGCTCTAAATGTTTAAGACGCGAGACGATCTGCTCGGCGTAACGACTACGACGACCCTGGTCCAGATCATCGCGTTTCAGGTGTGAGGCATAAAGTAGACCAGATGCTAAAGGGGTGCGTATTTGATGTGCAATTGAAGCGACCATTTCACCCATCGCTGATAGACGCTGATGTCGACTCAACAGCCCCTGCATCGCACGGGTTTCAGTCACATCCGTTAATAAGATAATTTGCCCTGGTGCATCACAGGCTGGTCGTGTTGCGATGTTAACGATACGGCCATCAACTAAAGGGACATCATCGCCACATGCCGCTGGTTGAAAAGCACGTGCAACCACGTCACGCCACAAAACACTTAAAAGGGGTTCACCAATCAGTTCAGTTGCCGCGCGGTTACACTGTTGAACATAACCATCGCCATCGAGCACGATCACGGCTGCTGGCAAAGCATCCAGTAGACCTTCGAAGCGGCGAATGACCTGCTCATTATCACTATCACGGACATAACGGCGGCTGCGTTCGATCGCAAGTTCGCCAGTTAACTGGCTAACACGATCTTCGAGAATTCGATAGCTGTCTGCTAGTTGATCCGAGGCTTGGTTAAAAAGACTAAACGCATCTTTTAACTCTCGGCTACTACTACTTACATTCTGCTGACCCATACAAATACTACCCTCTTTAAATATCGCGAGAAATTAGATTTCTCACATTACAAAGAGCAATATCTGTGCCGGTTTTATTAACTACAAATTATTCAATAAGTTACAGAACCAGCGAAAAAGAAAGGTCAAATTTATGTCGCTTCATCAGCGCGTTGCAGTCCGTATTTCCGCAGCTTTTCAACCAATGTCGTACGACGCAAGCGTAAGCGATTGGCAGCATGAGCCACAACCCCATCAGCATCATCCAGCGCCTGCTTAATCAGGTTATATTCGAGGTTACTCAAATGCTCTTTCAGGTCAATGCCATCCTGCGGCAATCGAGGGGTATCGAGTAGGTCTACCGATGCCGCACTTGGCGCGTCATCATAAATAGCATTTTTTTGGATCGCCGCCGACAACGCACTGGTATCAGCGCCATTATCAATCTGAAACTTTTGCGGCAGGTCATGCACATCCACCACGCCGTACGGATGCATAATCACCAGTCGCTCAATCATATTGGCAAGCTCACGAACATTACCCGGCCAGTGATACTGACATAACGCCAATACTGCCGCCTGTGTCAGGCGTACTGAACCTCGCTTTTCATGCTCAAGCCGCTTAACCAGCTCATTAACCAACAATGGAATGTCTTCGACGCGCTCACGCAGCGGTGGCATGTCGATCGGGAATACATTCAAGCGATAGAAAAGATCTTCTCTAAACTTATCCTCAACAATCGCCTGCTCAAGGTTCCGATGAGTTGCTGCCACAATTCGCACATTTGATTGAATCGTTTTATTACTACCGACACGTTCAAACGTCCGTTCCTGAAGCACGCGTAGCAATTTAACCTGCATCTGCATACTCATATCGCCAATCTCATCAAGAAATAGCGTGCCGCCCTCAGCCAATTCAAAGCGCCCCTGGCGCGCACTAATTGCGCCGGTAAAGGCCCCTTTTTCATGACCAAAAAGCTCACTTTCTAATAACTCAGAAGGAATTGCGCCACAGTTGATCGGAACAAAAGGCTTACCACGTCGTTCAGAATGGTAATGAACATTACGGGCAACCACCTCTTTACCAGTGCCCGACTCTCCTAGAATCAAAACAGTTGCATCAGAGTTCGCGACCTGCTCGATCTGCTTTCTAACCTGGCGAACGCCACGACTGTTACCAACCAAACTACGAAATAGCTCTGGGGAGTGTGCGCCCTGACGCTTGGAATGACTTTCACGAAAAACCTGCGCCTGCTGAATGGCTGCGGTTAAATCACGATATTTGACTGGATATTTAATCTTGCCGAGAATGCCGGCAGTAAGATCGGTTGAAATTTTGAGTTTTTCATTGCTATCGATTAAAAGAAAGACCGGCACATGCTCGCCCCATTCCTTTATCGACACTAATAATTCAGGAAGTTTGTCACCAATTGAAGCGGCCACAATAACGACACCAACATCATTCGCTTTACGTGTCGCCGGAGTCCAGGCATCTTTCGTGGTTAACGTGACATCAGTACAATCAATAAACTCCAGGATCGCCTTTAAATCCTGATGAGTCCCCTCATTAAGATCGATAACTAGGACTGACTCCATTCCACGCTCCCCTTCAAGTCGAACCACTCAGTGCATGCTGCCTAAAATCTACCGCTGCCTATGACGTCAAAAAACTGTCGCAATCAACATAACATAGAGAACACAAAGGGTCAACAAGCTACAACTCACTGATATAATAAGGCTTTCAATATCAATTCAGGCTCAAGCGCTAAATCTAATAAAAAAACTCAATGTTATGATGACGAGGCTCGGCGAGACTGCGCAACGCTGCGACGATGTTGGCGGAAAATAAGCTTTTCTAGCCCAGACTGTACTGGCGCACTCATGGTTTCGTAAGCAAGGCGAACCAGAAATTTACCCGCGGAATCGCCCCCCTCTTCAAGAGGCGACACACTTAACACCTTTCCAATCACAACAAAGGGGCGCGGGTACTTATGATGCAGAAAAAGTGACAACTTCAATAATGTGCCTTCATGTGGCGCGGTCATCGATACCCACTCGACACCTGCCGAACCAAGCGTAATCGGTACCGCTTCAGGCATTACAGTTTCACGATCGATCAACTGCGTTACCATATCGAGCAACAAGTTTAATTTGAATTCGATCCGACTCAAATCAGAGCCGCTACTACTACCAAGCTCATCTTGGTTGTCGACATGAAATTCATCTAAGGTAGTAATGAAACGCAAGACCTCTTCATTGGCATCTTGCAAACTAAGATATGAAAACTCCAACTCTTCACGCGCAATATCACGCCAACGTAACGGCACGATATCTTTGTATATAACCCCCTCACCCAACTGATCACTATGATGTTTTCTCATATTCATACGAACTGACAATACAGGCTTTTTATCTCCACAAACAAGGATTTTATCTATTTATTCGATGATGCGCTGTGTAGGCAAGAGAAGCCTGCTTGCCTCGACTGATTTCCTGAGAGCTCTGCAAAATACCCTTTTGTTCATTCGCACTCAGAGCGATTATCTTCCTGTCAGCCTCCAGAACATGTCGTATAAAACTGGCCACATGCTCAGCCTCTGCCAAAGTTGGTGGTGTTTCAAAAAAAGTATAAATTAATTGACTACGCTCTGCTTCAAGTTTACTCACCACATCCCACTGCTGCTGCTTCGCATTTAACAACATTTTTTCAGTCAACGCTTCTATTAAACCCAGTTGAGCATAACGTTCATTCATATTGACAAGCTCAGCCTTGACATCCATCTACCGCAGTATCAGAAAGAAATTAACCACCGTTAGAAACAGCCTTATCATCCTCTGCCTTCGCTTTACTGGCATGGTCCATAATCACATCACCCGGGATAGCATCCCACGCGCTCTTAATCTCTCGTAACAGTTGCGAAACCTCATCCAGCTGAGCAATATTATTATTCAAATTCGCCTCAACCAATACAAAACCCATATATTCATAGAGTGCATCAAGGTTTTCAGCGATCTCACCACCTGTTGATTTATCCAGACTGACCCTCAAGCCATCAATAATCGACAATGCAGTGCTGATGCTTTCACCTTTAGGTCCCACCTCATTTTGCTCGATATGGAATTTCGCAATCGCTATCTTATCAAGCGCCCCTTCCATCAACATCTGAATCAAGCGGTGCGGCGTAGCCTCAGTAATACCAGCACCGTTCTTTACTTTTGCATATTGATTCAAGGCACTGCGTGCATCTATGTGTCTCATGTCAGCCTCCAACCTCTCTATTTTTATCTATTAGCTTTATTAACATTAACCGGAGACCCGTTTCTCATGAACTCCATCTCAACCCCAGGTACATCTACTTCATTTATCGCACCAAACTCATTTATATTTAGCGACTATTTATTTCCGCCAATTTTAGGCAGAGATGCCAATTGATCCGTCAGAAAGTTCCCCGTTGACTGTAGCTGAGCGACCAATATGTCCATCGCGCCAAACTGAGAACGCAACAACGTCTCTTTCGCCAACAAGCGCTTTTCAAGCGTAACACGCTGCTCACTGATATCGGCAATTCGCGCCTCAATACCATTAGTCTTCCCCTGGATACCACCACCTTTAGAGAGCAGTTCATCAACCAGATTAAAAAGACGATCCGCATAACCCCGAGACACTGTGGTACTGCCCACCGTTCCCGTCGCAGTACCGCTATACTCAATATTCAAACCGCTACTGGCAACACCATTCGAGGTTAAAAACTGCCCCTTTCCTGTCGCAGGCTCACCGTCAATGGTGCCTCGGATATCAAGCCCATCATGACTAACACCACCACTTAACCCTAAACCTTCAGCAGAGACCATCTCTACAGTCGATGCACTACCGTAAACTTCGGAGGTGATCACAAAACGATTGGCCTCGAATGCAACTGAAACAGCAGCACCGGCTTCCTTCAATGCAGAATCTGCATTAATACTCGCCTGAATCTCCTTGGCTAAAGTTGCACCATCTGCATAAGGTGCACCATGAGAAAGCGTGATTAGATTCGACTCAACACCACCAACGTTAATAGTAAAACTATCGTTACTGGCATCAACAGTAAAACCAGTCACATCAGTGCTACTAGTATAACTACCTTTCGTCGCCACCTGAGATACATTCAGACGAAACTCGCCCTCACCAGTCTTAGTGGTGGCATTAACATATTTCACGCCCTCACCACTGCTATTGCCATTTAAAGCAAAGAGATTGGCAACCAGATCAAGATCCTCTGCAGCGGCAGCTTCAAATTTTTTATTGTCTATTTTCAGCGTGCCATCAGCTGTAGTCGTAATCCCAACGCCGGCAAGGGTAAGATGGTCTCGCTCACCAATATTCACAGAGCCAAACAACTCTTTCCGTAACAAGCTCTCAATATTTCGAGTGACACTATCACCCTGTAAAATCGCACCCACACCCGTATCTGGATTGTAGTCAGTCAACGAAGAAAGCGCCGATGCCAATTGGTTATAACCTGCAACAAAATCATTAACCTTGGTCTTTATAGATGCGAGGCTTTTGCTCACCGTCACGTCAGTCGCGACACCCTCTTCCGACACTGTGCTTAAATTAAGTGTCACGCCCTTAATCAAATCTGAAATGCTATTGCTATCACGTGACACTGATAAGCCGTTATACAATATCGTCGCATCCTGAGCCGCCAGGGTTTCGCTCATATTGGTATTACCGACACCATAGGCCAGCTGAGAAAGACCGGTTGTATCAACATTATCTGTTTCATTATCAGCGACTGTAATTTGAAGGCTATTCTTAGCCCCGACATCATCAGCTGAAAACAGTAATTTGTAACCTTCCGACCCCACATTCACCACAGAAGCGGTCACGCCAATATCAGCAGAATTAACTGCATCACGTATCCCTTCCAGGCTGCCATCTGTAATGGCAACATTATGGGTCGTCTTTTCATCATTATTAACAAAGCCAGTCAGCACACCATCCACATCATAGGACGATGTGCCAAAAGTAAAACTTAATGTACCTGTACCTACCGCTGCTTCTAAATCAGAGAAGGCAGTCGATGCCACCGCATGCCCCTGAGCCAGCGCCTGCACCTCAATGCTGTGCCGCCCCTCTTCTGCGGTAAAAACAGTCGAAGCAGTCAAAACACTAGTATCACTGACACGTGCAGACAACGCACTCGCACTTGATGCCGTACGCATACCCGAGAGTGTATCTTTAAAACTGGACATTGCCCCTTGCAGGACACCAAAAGAAGAGAGTTGTGCCTGAAGTTCTGCTTCTCGTGTATCGAGACGCAGCTGGGGGAGTTCGCGTTCAGCGGTGATAAGGCTATCAACCAGGCCATTAACATCAATGCCCGATCCAATACCTAGTGATGTGATTGTAGCCATACTATCTCCAGCCTCAGCAACATGCGAATGTCATGTCAAACCAATCATTCACACAACAACAAGCTTATAAAACTAATCAGATAAAATCTGAGGCTGGCAATTAAAACAGTCCCATTAACGGGAGCGGGGATTATCAAAACCCTATGCTTTTTCCTGTAGTAAAAAACCATCTGACTTTAAAACATCAGCCTCTAGGTTTTTCTCATGCATGATTTGAGCCATCTTTATTGCCTGCTCCCCTGGTATCTGACGAACCAACTCTTCTGTCTCGGTATCATAGACACGAACAAGCATCTGCCCAGTATTTTCCTCGACACTAAACTCTAGATTTCGTTGGATATTTTGGAAGTGATCATTGATGTAGGTCACCGCTTCAGTGAGTTCTGCCTGCTCAACGACTTCAGTCTGTTGATCTGTCACAACCGCTGTTTCTGCTACCGTCGATGCGGCGACTTCTTGCCGCTCCGTTGCCGTCTGGGAGGCTGAAACAGGCACTGCCGCTTCATTTGCTTTTGTCGCGACCGTTGCGTTCGCTCCATGATTCACATTAACGGGTGTTGCCATCCTGACCAGATTTGAAATATCTGCTGCCATAACATTCACCTTTTCTCACCGTCTTACTATAGAACTTTAACCTTACTGGAGAAGAGGAAGGTTACCCAACCTCTTCTCCACCAAGGGCCTTACTTTACTGCAGTAGTGATAGTGCTAGTTGAGGTAAGCTGTTTGCTTGCGCCAACATTGAAACACCCGCCTGCTGTAGAATTTGCGATCTTGTTAGTGCTGCTGTTTCGGCAGCAAAGTCAGTATCCAGAATACGTGAACGCGCAGCGGTCAAGTTTTCTGAGGTTGCTTTCAAACTCGCGATGGTTGATTCAAAACGTGTCTGAATCGCACCAAGATCTGCTCGAATGGTATCCACATCCGCCAACGCACCGTCTAGGATATCGATGGCCTCATTGGCACCAGTTACGGTACTGATATCAAGGGCATTAACCGTGCTTCGATTAGCCGCCTGAAGCTCATTAGCTGCGCCAGAAAACAGGCCGCCAGCAGATGCTGCAATATCAGAACTGATACTAAAGTAACCAGAGGTCGATTTGAAATCGACAGAACCACCAACTACTGTTGAATCACGATTACCAGCGTTTGCGCCACCTGCTTCGATCTGACTAGCAGGCCCCGTACCGCCAGAGACGTTCAGACTAACCGTATTACCCGTTGCCGAATCAACTGCTACTGAACTATCAAAATTCTGAATCGCAATATCAGCACCAGTAGAGTTGGTCAATTCCATAGAGGCCTTATCAAGAGATAGGGTCGCTCTAATACCGGTTGCACCACTAGAGTCATTAATCGCCTCTGCAAGGCTAGACATATCTGATGTCGTTACATTAGCAGAGATACTTTGCCCATTGAGATCAAATGAAATCACGCCACTATCAGTGAGAGTACTCAAGGTAACTGAATTGCTACCCGTTGCGGTAACACCCGTTGTATCTGAAACGGCATTAACAGCGGCAACAATAGAGTTAGCCTCATCATTAGTACCAACTTGAACCGTTGAACTGCCGCTACCACTAATATTTAGAACCTGTTGAGCAACATTATTACCTGCCGAGGTATCCGCAATACCAGTGGTTGCGAGTGCTGCTGCACTACCTGCTGTTGTAATATTCAACAGGCCGCCATTGGCCGCAGTCAGTGAAGAGGTCATACTGAAACCATCGGCAACCACCACATCCATACCAGCGCGCGCCACACCACTATCGGTGCCCGCCTCTGTCATGGTCTCCCCCGCAAACGTCATGGTTGATACTGCAGTATTAGCGGTGAACTGCTCATCTTCAGCCCCAACCAATGTAAACGAAGCGTCACCCGTCGTATTGGTTGCACCACCACTCACTGCAATACTAAAACTTGCACCACCGTCATCCGCAGCATTCTGCTGACCAGAATCAAATGTCAGCACACCAACGCTACTGGTTGCCGTCAGAGTAACATTCGCGCCAGTTCCACCCACCGTCATATTAGCAACAGTTAAATCATTACGGAATTCCTGAGCAATATTAGCGCCGGTTGTCTGTACCCCTTTAAGGTCCACAGTCTCTGTCGCACCTTCAATATCCAGCGTTATGGTGTTAGTTGCAGAAAGGGTATCAGTAGTATTAGTACCAGCGGTTTGTGTACCAGTACCACTATCAGATGGAGTACCAGCACCATTTGCAACAGTGAAGGTCTCATTCGAACCACCACCAGTGAAGTTTGAAAATGTGAGGTTGGCCATGTCAGCGGAGTCTCCAGTGACAGTAACAACGCCCGCTGCATTAGTTGCAGTGATATCAGTCTCACCATTAATAGCGGTGGCAAAGCTAAGCCCGACATCTGTAGCAGTGGTGGTACCATTAGTTCCAGCAACATCTGTAAGCGTATTAAATAAATTAGTATGCCCTGTCGCTGTGCCATTCGAGTGCTGGTTTACAGAGACTGTCGCCGCAGTACCATTATCAGTCGATGTGAGGCGTAGAAAGTTACCGCTAAGTGAAGCCGTTACCTCACCAGCAATACCAGCTCCCCCAGCTGCAATCGCTGTGTTTATTGCAGTGACAAGCTCAGCACCTGTGGCATTTGATGAATCCGCATATGTTCCACCCGAGATGTCAATATCATAATCAGTACCATCAACATTAATTGCAAATTGCGCTAAAGCAGCAGCAGAAACATCAGGTGTAGTCGTTGTATCTACATTACCAGTAGAGGTGGCGACAGTCGCTGATGCGACATCTATAGTGACTGCCACAGAGTTGCCATTCACATCTAATGAAAAGGTATCACCATGAGTATAATTTGTAGCTGTAAAGGTCAAATCAACATCATGGGTCACATCCATACCTGTAAAACCAGAGAGCGTAGCGGTATGCGCCGTCGAAATGGTATCTGCAACCGCAAAGGTTTCCAGCGTAATATCTGCCGTACTCGTTCCAGAAAGCGTTACCACGCTACCACTTGCGGTAGCCGCAAAGGTGGAATCGGCTGCTGTGATATTAGACATATCATTATTTACTTCAAATGCCACCTGATCAGCAAGTGATGCATAGGCATTGGTATCACGTGTAATTGAAATAGCATCAGTGGCACCCGCAGCACCTAATGTGAATGACATTACCTCACCGTTTTGCAATTCAGGAACGGATGAAAAATCCATCGTGGTTGAATTAGCATTCAAGGTAGCAGAGACAATTGGGCTTTCGCCGCCTACCGTCATTCCAGCCAGTGAAGTGGCCACTGCAGAAGAGGATTCAGCACCCGTTAGGTTAAGTGTTTGATTTGAACCACTCTCATCAGAAACGGTAATGGTCTGTGCCGTTCCCGTAGCGGCAGCAACGGTTGTACCGGTTGCGGTCAGCCCTTGAGTAGTTAAACGTGGGCCACCACCATCGTTGGTGGCATTGGTAATACCCAGCTGACTGTTATTCACTGAAAATTTGTTAACACCAATACTATCACTAGTAGAACCAGCCACATTCACACCGATGGTCTGGTTCGCATCTGCGCCCACATGGAAAGACTGACCAGTAAATGAACCATCCAGCAGTTTCAAGCCATTAAATGTGGTGGTATTAGCAACACGATCAATCTCCGAAACCAGCTGGTTAACCTCTGACTGCAGTGCTGATCTATCAGCTGCTGAGTTGGTGCTGTTAGCCGACTGAATCGCCAGTTCACGAATACGCTGTAGCGCATTGGTTGTTTCAGAAAGTGCGCCCTCTGCGGTTTGTGCCAGTGAGATACCATCATTTGCGTTTCGCGCTGCCTGATCCAGACCGCGAATCTGAGTGGTAAATCGATTAGAAATCGCGAGACCCGCCGCATCATCCTTCGCACTATTAATACGGAGACCTGATGAGAGACGCTGGAGAGAGATGCCTAATTGATCTTGAGATTTTGAGAGATTACGCTGAGCATTTAATGATGCAATATTGGTATTAATCGATTGAGCCATTTTACTTCTCCTTTTTACAGCTGCCCGCAGAGTTACTCATGCGTCATCTGAAAGGATTCATCTTTAGCGGATATACTTATCAAAAAAAGTATTTACCGCTCCCAGTAGTGTTATCGGAAAGTTATAGAAAACCTTTAAAACAATTCACCATTATCTTTTAGCCCACACAGCCCTCATCAACTATTTATTCCGTATAAACGCTGGACAAGTCCGGCCAAGATAGACAATATAGTGATAAGCCATTAATTTTAATAAACATATGGGGTTAAGTGGGTGGCGGGTAAAAAAAATCGCAAACAGAAGCTTGCTGCTCGCAGCGCCAATATAAAGGGCTCATCCCAACCGACTCCGCGTAAAGCCAATAGCGCCCATATCGCTGATTTACTTAAACAAGCAGTGGCGCACCACAGACAACAGAACCTGACTGAGGCCGCCAACAGTTACCGTGCCATTCTTGCGAGTGACCCCACTCATGCCGACGCACTCCATTTATTAGGGCTCACCTACGGGCAGAAAGGCCACCACCAAAAGGCGATCGAGTTTTACAACCTCGCGCTTGAACAAACCCCGCTCTTTGCTGCGGCACACAATAACAAAGGAATTTCGTTAAATGGCCTCAAAGAGTACCAACAAGCGATTGAATGCTTTCAGCAAGCACTTGCAATCAAACCTGATGATGCGGGCGCTCACAGCAACCTTGGCCATG
>Ga0316204_10005876_pt1 | contig 19628 bp, 17 predicted proteins | sample 6monrhotite_MG_2_FD_205661 | JGI IMG/M metagenome (GOLD analysis project Ga0316204, IMG submission 205661) | Microbial mat bacterial communities from mineral coupon in-situ incubated in ocean water Damariscotta River, Maine, United States -... | ecosystem: Environmental > Aquatic > Marine >...
ATGGATGTCGATGTCGCCCTTGCCACGGTCCATGGCTTTATAAATAACCGGGTTTGTTCCCGGCGCCAGACCGGCCTGGCCGCCCAGCTTTTCGGTGATGATGGCCTCAATTAAATTGGCGATAATCTTGGCTCCCGCCCAGTTCAATTCACCAACCATTACCTTTTCCTGAGCCAAAGCGACAGTTGCCGTGGCCGATAGCATGGCCGCGCACATGGCCGTTCTGATTAACTTTTTCATTATTATTCCCCAAAAAATGATCAACACTTCCATATAAATACCTGGTGATCGCTATTTTAGCGTTATCGCTATTCAGCTAAGCAGATATTTTTAAGGATGCCTCCACATCCATAGCGACATTAGCTTAATCATTTCTCAATTGGTATGGAATTCTTTCGCACCGGCAAAGCTTGCGCTTGGTGATGCTGGGGCGGCCTTAATACAGAGTTTTTAAAAGGTACGATTTTGTCATTGCGTTAAAATACGATAGAATGATTTAGTAAAATTCTCTTATAAGTAATCAAGTTATTTTGTGGCACTGAGAAAAGAACGGTGATGACGCGGGCAACTCTTTCAACCGCCGGGGTAATATCGGCCATCATATTGGCCTTAGCAGGCGGCGTCTGGGCAGCAGATGACGCTTTGAAGTTGGCCAGACAGCCTGGGGCGGCTGTCACGAATAAGGCGTTCCCTGTTCTGGTCTGCATTTTGGAAGAATTAAAACAACCTTTTGAGCTGTTCGAGGTTCCCTGGAAACGCGCGCAGGCTGGAACCCAGAACGGCACATACCACGGTTTTTTTATTGCCAGTCGCAATAAGAAGCGTGACGCTTATGCCGTAGCATCGTTCCCGTTAATGTATACAGAATGGTATTTTGTGACCGTTAAGGCGCAGGCATTGACGCCTGAAAATTCCGGATTTAGCAATTTGAATTTCGGAGCAAACCTGGGTACAGCACGATACCAGTGGCTTGATGTTGAAAAAAAGGAAGGTCGCCTGCGGGGAAGGGTCGAAACCGGCGCCAACGCGGTGAATACATGGAAAATGTTAACTCGAAAACGCTTTGACGTGCTGCTTGAAAATGAGCAAAATTTAAACAAGTTCCTGACACAGGGAGAGTTTTCCAAAGAGGACTTTAATATTTATTCAGCCAAACGAATTCCACTTTCGGTTTATTTTGGGAAAGAATTTTTAGTGCAATCTCCAGATTTTTTAACCCGCTTCAACAGCAAGATCAAAGATTGTCAGAGCAGAAATCCCGCCAGGAACAACTGACGTTTTTTAGACTATTAGATCGTACTTTCTTAAAAGATCAAAGTCCCAGCGTCAGCCTCGGGTCAAATCTCCTCAATAGGAAGCAATCCTTCCTCGTGCGCCTTAATTTGCAGGCCCAGGAACTTCGAATATATGCGGCACTGCGCCAGGCTGCCGGCGATGAACCACAGGCCCGGCTGACCCGTCTGGCAGTACATGTTGCGGAGTTCAAGTTGGTCGCCAAACCCCCAAATGGGGCCAACCCGTTGGGCCACCGCCTCGCCGAACAATTTGGCGACCACGTATTCCTGTCGTTGGTATCCGGTCGCCAGGACAATGAGATCAGCCGCCAGGGTCTGATCATTTTTCAGGCGCGCCCCGGTCGCCGTGAAGGTCTCCAGCTGGTCGTACTGGATCAGCCTGACCTTGCCCTCCACCAGCATATCTGAACATCCGACATTAAAATAATAACCACCGCCGCGGGTCAGGTATTTGAACTGCCAACCGGTTTCGTCTTCACCGAAATCAAGCCTGAAGCCGATTTTCTCGAGGCCGTCGAGCAGGGATTTATCCAGCTCACGGGATTTTCTGGTGAACGTGACATGGGCCTGTTTGGCCAGCGGAACCGGTATCGACGTGGTGATGAGGTCGCAGTCTTCAAGTGTTGGTCCTTCACTATATAGCACATAGGGCAGCTGCGCGCTGGGTTCGATATTGACGACCAGGGTCGGGCTTCGCTGGACCATGGTAACCTCGGCGCCGCTGGAGCGCAGATCCTGGGCAATGTCGTGGCCACTGTTTCCAGTGCCGATTATGATCGCGCGTTTTCCGGCCCAGTTCTCGCCATCCTGATACTGACTGGAGTGTAAAATCTGCCCCGAAAAATCATCGAGCGTCGGGATTTCAGGCCGGTTTGGGATGCCACTGACGCCGGTTGCCATGACGACGTGCCGGGGATGGAGCTGGCGTTGGCTTCCCTCAGGGGTTCGCAGCGTCACGGTCCAGCGGTGCCTGTCCTCATCATAAGACGCTCCGGTCATTTCCGTCGCGGTCCAGTAGTTCAGTTCCAGGGCCTCGACATAGGCCTCAAACCAGTTGGCCAACTTGTCCTTTGGGATATAGGTCGGCCAGCTTGGAGGGAACGGCATGTACGGCATGTGATTGACCTGGACCTGATTGTGTAAGGTCAGGGCGTGGTAGCGATTGCGCCAGTTGTCTCCAATGCGCGGGTTCTTGTCGACGATCAGAACGTCTACACCCAATTGCGTTAAACGCGCCGCAATGGCCAACCCCGCCTGACCGCCGCCGATGACCAGCACGGTGGGGTCCCGATCTTTATAGGCGCAGGCTTCCCGGCGTTGATCGAGCCAGTTTGGTCCACGGAAATCACGGGAATGGGATTGTCCGGTAGGCCGGTTGCGGCCCGTTTTCTCCTCAAATCCCTTCAGCTCTTCCAGCGTCGTCAGAAGTGTCCAGGCTTTATGCTTTCCGCCATCCGACGCGTCGGGGCACAGCCGGACAATGCCCCGGCTTCTGCCGGTCTTTGTTTCAAAGGTGAAGAAGGCTTCAATGGTTTCCGTGTCGACGCGGGTCACCAGACGCGGCGGATTGGTCTGCAGGTCGACCTGAAATTCCGAAACCCCTGCGGCTTTGGACACTGCTCCGAGACCGTTCACGATTTCGACGCCACCGTTCAGCGTCTGTATCTTCCACGTCAGCGCCAGCAAATCCCGCCAGTAGCCATCGGACAGAAACAGGTCCGCCATGTTCGTGTCGTCGGGTTCAGAAAGGGCGCGCTCAAACCGGGTAAACCAGTCCGTGACGATGGCGCTGTATGAATGATTCTCGGCGTCCAAGAGTATTCCTTTCCAGATAACTGGCCCTGCCCAGATGAATACAGCATCCGGACATCAATGGAAATCTGGAACGGGAGGGCTGGCGTTGCCTTACCCCTTCGACAGCGCCGCCACGCCGGGAAGCTCTTTGCCTTCCAGCCACTCCAGAAATGCCCCGCCCGCTGTTGAGACATAGGAAAAGGCATCGACCACACCAGCGTTGGCCAGCGCTGCGACCGTATCGCCGCCGCCGGCGACCGACAGCATTTTACCGTCCTTGGTCAGCCGTGCCACTTCGCGGGCGACGGCGTTGGTGCCAACGTCAAATGGCGAGATTTCAAACGCCCCCATGGGACCATTCCAGACGATGGTCTTGCATTGGCCCAGGCGTTCAACCACATCGTTGATGGAGGCCGGGCCGACATCAAGGATCATGGCATTGGCGGGAACGGAGTCCAGCGTCACGGTTTTGTTCGCGGCGTTTTCGGCGAATTCTTCGGCGGCAACAGCATCCAACGGCAGGACGATCTCACACCCGGCTTGGGCGGCGCGGGCCAGGATATCGCGGGCCTGATCGGCCATATCTTGTTCACACAGGGATTTGCCGACATCTATACCCTGGGCATAGAGAAACGTATTGGCCATGCCGCCGCCGATAATGACCACATCGGCGCGGTCGACAAGATTGCCGAGGACGTCCATCTTGGACGAAATCTTGGCCCCGCCAACCAGAGCGGCAAGCGGATGTTCGGGGGCAACCAGGGCATTCGACAGGGCATCAAGTTCAGCCTGCATCAGACGCCCGGCAGCAGAAGGCAGGTGCCGGGTGATGCCTTCGGTCGAGGCATGGGCCCGATGCGCCGTGGAAAACGCATCGTTGACGAAAACTTCCGCCAAATCGGCAAGCTGTTTGGCGAACCCGGCGTCGTTGGCTTCTTCCCCGGCATGAAAGCGAAGATTCTCCAGCAGCACGACATCACCGTCGTTCATGCGCGAGATTGTGTTCTCCGCCGCCGGACCCACGCAGTCGGCGGCAAACGGCACATCGCGGCCGAGGGCTGTGCCAAGGGCATCGCCAACCGGGCGAAGTGTCATCTCATCAACAACCTTGCCCTTGGGGCGGCCGTAATGTGAGGCGGCGATGATCTTTGCGCCCTTGCCGGACAACTCAGTCAGGGTCGCCAGGCTTCGATCGATCCGCGTTGTATCAGTCACCGCGCCATCTTTCATCGGCACATTCAGATCAAGGCGAACGAACACCCGTTTGCCGACAACATCGATATCATCAAGGGTTTTAAAATCAGTCATGGTCAGTATTCCTGAAGCTAAGAGGAAGTAATTACGGCGACGCCTGACCCGGCGAGTACAACTCCCGCCCCCCGGTTCATCCGCCGCATGGCTTTTGAAGATGTGAACAGATGGCGGGCCCGGTCCGCCGCGTAGGCGTAGGCGGCAAGGATGCAGCCCAGATCAACAGTCAAAACAACGCACAGTATGAGCATGTCGAGACCGCTAACCGCCGAAAGATCAATAAAGGTTGGCATCAATCCGACGTAGAAAAGAATGACCTTGGGGTTGCCCATGGTCAGCAGAAAGCCGTTAAGGAAGGCCTTTTTTGCCCCGTGGGCGGTGCGCGCAGTTGCATCGGCTGCCGCGCCGACCGATGTCTCGGTTGAAGTGAAGGCTTTATACCCCAGATAGATCAGGTATCCGCCGCCAACCAGCCGGATGACCAGGAAAACGTCATTGAATTCCCGGGCGATTACCGACAAGCCAAGCAGCACCGCCAGAATATAGATAAGATCGCCCAGCATAATGCCGCCGACAAAACTGAGGGCAGAGCGAAATCCGTAACTTAGCGATTGAGCCGCCGTCGCAAACACACCGGGCCCCGGCGAGGCTTTGACGATAATGCTGGCGAGCAACAGGGCGAGAAGGGAGTCGATGGTCATGTTACGCGTGAACTCAACTGGGTTGGTAACCGGAGGTGGTTATAACGGGGTCGACCTGAGAATTCCAGCCCAAGCACCATTTCCTGGCCCATAAACCCGCTTGCCGCAACACTTCGGGCTTCTCATTATTTTACGGTACTGTGAGGTTACGTAGCTGGCTCATTAAGTCTTCGACGCTCGTCGTCGCCTCGTCATCAACGTTCAAACCCGCCGCCACCAGGGCGCGGGCCGTCCAGGTATTGCACGTGGTGGCCAGAGAGAAATCACCGACGGCTGGGTAGAACCGGCTGTAGGCGTATAGTCCCGGTCCGCTGGCGACGGCGCGGTCCTGTCCGGCACGCGCGAAGCTATTGTCTATGTAGGCAACCAACCTGCCCATCGCGGCGGTGTTGATCGTGAGCTCGATGACCTCGGTTTTAGTATAGTGCTGCGCTGGCGGGACACCGAGACCGGCGACGTGCATCACCGAAGGTGTGGGAACCAGGGCCGCGCGGAGCGTCATCGCGAAGGTCGGTTGTTTCGCCGGATAGTATTCGCCATCCCCCCAGCCGAATTCGAGGAAGCCGGCGTCAGGAAAGTCAGCGGCCTCGGGCGGACGGCCTGCCGCAAGGTCGGCGCGGGCCAGCACGATGCTGCTGTGCCAGCCGTTGGAGACGACATAAATTGTATGTTGGGAATTTTGGGGTGGGCTCGAGATGTTTGTTTGAGGTGACGGCGGCAGCGCCTCACCACCACAGGCGACCAGTGGCAAGACCGAGGCCAGGGCCAGCATCAGTCCGCTTGCCACGCACCGGTGGGCGAGTGATAGACGTCGCATGAAGAATTGACGGATCATGGCTTTCAAGTCAGTCCTGCGATCATTTAGAATGTAGCACACTTGGGGTAATTCGTTTAGCCGCGATTTGCCGACGTTGGTTCCAAAAATCATGAGGTCAGCCTATGAGCAAAATTCTCGTCACCGGAGCCTTGGGCCAGATCGGATCGGAATTGGTTCCGGCGTTGTGCCAGCGCTACGGCGCGGACAATGTTGTCGCCACTGACATTCGGATGCCGACGGGGGACGGACACGGACCGTTCGAGCACTTAGATTGTACCGACGCCCGCCAGCTTCAGGATGTGGTCAACCGTTTCAAGGTGCGCACAATCTATCATATGGGGTCGCTGCTGTCGGCGGTGGCCGAGCATAAACCACAAGCCGCGTGGGAGCTGAATATGGGGGGGCTCTACAGTGTGCTGGAGACGGCACGCAAATATTCCTGCGCCGTGTTCATCCCCAGTTCCATCGGCGCCTTCGGTCCGACGACACCCAAGGACAACACACCGCAGGACACCGTTCAGCACCCCAACACCATGTACGGCGTGACCAAGGTCGCGGGTGAGTTGCTGGGCGATTATTATGCCCTGCGGTTCGGGGTCGACACCCGTGGACTGCGCCTGCCCGGATTAATCTCGCATGCCACACCGCCGGGCGGCGGCACCACCGACTATGCCGTTGAGATTTTTGCCCAGGCGATCCGCTATCGCCATTACACCTGTTTCCTCAAACCCGACACCCGGCTCGACATGATGTACATGCCTGACGCCATCCGCGCCATCATCGATCTGATGGAAGCGGACCCCGGCAGACTTAAACATCGCAACGCCTTCAATGTTACCGCCATGAACGTCACCCCCGATGAACTGGCGACCGAGATCAGCAAACACATTCCTGATTTCATCATCGACTATGATGTCGACCCGGTGCGCCAGGCAATCGCCGACTCGTGGCCGCATTCGCTCGACGACAGCGCGGCCCGTGACGAATGGGGATGGCAGCCGGACTACGACCTTGCGACCATGACTGCGGATATGCTGGATAAATTGCAGGCGACGCTTAAGCCCGCCAGATAAAGGAACACACCGATGCCTGACAACAAACTGCAAGCCGTCCTGTCTGTTGAAATCGAGGCGCTGGAGCGTGACGGCAGGGCAAAGGGGGCGGAGACCGTATTTAGCGGCATCCTCCCGGCGGTGGCGGGCAAGGGGCCGCGCTATCTGTTGCTTGGTGAAGGACAGCGCCCGCACCTGCGCATGAACTCCAACAGCTATCTCGGCATGACGTTGCGCCCGGAGGTGATCGCTGCGGAAGAGGAGGCGGTCAAGGCCTTCGGCACCGGTCCCGGCGCCGTGCGCTTCATCAGTGGCACATGGCAAACACATGTCGAACTTGAGGACAAACTCGCGGACTTTCACCGGCGTGAGGCGGCCATGATCTTCAGCTCGGCTTATAGCGCGATCATGGGGGTACTGACGCCATTGATCACCACCGAGACCGCCGTCATCAGTGACGCGCTCAATCACAACAGCATCATTAATGCCGTGCGTCTGGCCCGGCCCCGGGAAAAGCATGTATATGCCCATCTGGACATGGCCGAGCTCGAGGCCTGTCTGCAAAAGGCGGCGGGTCAATGCCGCCGTGCCATCATCCTCACCGATGGTATTTTTTCGATGCGCGGCGATCATGCGCCGCTGGATCAGATCATGAGTCTGGCGCGGCGCTATGACGATGCCTTCGCTGAAAATGTTGTGGTCGTCGCCGATGATTCCCATGGGGTCGGCGCCTTCGGAGAAACCGGGCGCGGCACCGAACAGTACACCGCCTCGGAACCGGTGGACGTGCTGATCGCCACCTTGGGCAAGGCCTTTGGCGTCAACGGGGGGTACGTGGTGGCGAGCAAATCGATCACCCGCTATTTGCGCGAAACCTCACCGATGTACATCTATTCAAACCCGATCACGCCAAGTGAAGCGGCGGCGGCCTGTGCGGCGTTGGATCTGGTCGATGGTCCCGAAGGGGCCCGGTTGCTCACCCATTTGCGGGCAATGACGGCGCGCTTCGAGCAGGGTTTGACGGGCCTCGGGTTCGAGACCATTACCGGCGCACACCCGGTGGTGCCGCTGATGGTGCGGGACACAGCGCTGACGGCAGCCCTGGTCCAGCATCTGCGCAGCGGTGGCGTGCTGGCCACCGGCCTGAACTACCCGGTGGTGCCGAAGGGCGACGAGGAAATCCGCTTTCAGGTGTCCGCCGACCACACGCCCGCCGACATCGATGAGGCGCTGGAGGTGCTCGCCGGGTTTCAACGCGCCACGTGATTGGTGTGAACGGAATATAACGTGAGAACTGCGGGTGTTTTTTTGATGGATAAATTGAAAACAAGGCGTCCGCCTCCCCCCCCCTTCAGAACCGGCCATTAATGTTAACGCACGCTGTATTCGAGGTGACGGGTGACGATGGCGATATCGTCCTTCACCCGGTCGCTGGGATGGCTGATGACCCGTACCCCTTCGTCGAGCCCTGTCAGCACTTCGGCGGTGCGTCCGTTGGTGTGTCCAATGGTGATTTTCGTCAATTTCGCCGCGCCTTGATCATCGATGAAGACGGCCCAGTCGCCGGCGTCGCGGAACAATGCTCCGATGGGCACCTGCAGGACATCCTCTTCGCGCCATTGGCGAATATGGGCGACGACGCGAAAACCATGGCCGAGGCCGCTCCAGCCTTCTGGGGCGCCGGTGAAATCGATAATGACGTTGACCCGCTGCTCATCGATGCCGAGCGCCGAAACTTTCGTGAAGCCGTAGGGTTCGATCCGGCGCACCCGGCCCGCAAGCGCAGCCTCGCCGCCCCAGCCATCGAAGACGACAGGCGCTCCCTCACGCACCCTGACGGCGTCGGACGACAGCAGGTCGACCTCGACCTCCAGGTGTTCGGGGTCGCCGATTTCGATCAGCGGACTGGCGCGCTCGACGACGCCCTCGCTCTGGCGCAGCACGCGCAGAACCCGGCCGCTGACCGGGGCGCGGACCTCGACGCAACAGCTCGCCTGCTGGTCATAGGCACTGGCCGGTTCGATCAGGGCGGCTTTAGCGGTTTCCAACTCGAAACGGCGGACTTTTAGGGTCGCCCGGGCGCTGTCGACGGCGGCGGCACGGGTCGCGGCGTCCAATTCAGCCTGGTCGAATTCGAGTTCTGAAATCGTTTGCTTGGCGAACAACTCGCGGGCTCGTTTCAGGTTGGTCCTGGCGAAGGCCAACTCGGCCCGGACCCGGTCAAGTTCCGCCTGGGCCAGGGATTTTGCGGCTTCAGCGGCCCTGACGTTGGCCTGCGCCTGGGCTTCTGCGCGGGCGTCGAGGAAATGCGGACTGGCGGGCTCGATCGAAGCCAGCAGGGTCTGCTCGGCGAGCACCTCATCGCCGACGTGAACCTCGATGCGTCGGATGCGTCCCGATACCGGGGCGGAAACGGTATAGATGTCATGGACCCTGGTGCGTCCTTCACCCTTGATGCTGACTTCCATTGGGGCGCGCTTAACGACGGCCAGATCGACCGCTACCGGGGCCGGGGTAAACGCCCACGTCAGAACCGCCAACGACAAGGAGACGGTGATCACGATGAGAATGATTTTTTTAATGTTCGATGCGGTCATTTCAAACCTCTTATTCTCTGGTTTTCAGCGCTTCGATCAAGTTCATGGTATTAAGTTTGCGCCGCACGACCAAGCCGGATACGGCGGCGGCGGCAAGCACGACAGCAATGGACAAGGCAAAGGTTTCACGATTAACGATAAGGGGCATGCGGAACAATTCGGTATCCATCGACATCGCCCAAAGTGCCGCCTGTCCATATCCGATCAGGCAGCCAAGCGGAAGCGCTGCGGCGACGAGCAGCGCCAGTTCGCCCAGAAGGATGTAGGCGGCTTCACTCCGGGTGAACCCGAGCACCCGCAGGCTCGCCAGTTCGCGGGCCCGCTCCGAAAGGGAAATACGCGCCGAATTGTAAACGACGCCAAAGGCGATAATGCCGGCGAAGGTGACGTTGAAGGTAACCATCAGCCCGATGTTTTCCTCAACGGTTCGGCGGAAGCTCTTGACGATGACCTGCTGAATGGAAACGGAGGTGACGGACGGCATATCCTTTAGTTCGCGATAGAGCTCATCCGCCCGTGCCCCATCGACGCGCAGGGTGGCGCCGGAAACGACAAAGGCATCGCCGAGCAACCGGTTGAGCGTCGCCAGATCCATATAGACGGGATACCCGATAAGCTCCTTGACCAGGACCGTTACCGGCAGTTCGACGACGGGTCGCCGTCCTTCCTTGACTTCGACCGTGATCATATCACCCAGCCCGACGTTGAGGATTTCGGCCATTTTGGTCGACACTGCCAATCCGTGGCCGGGCAATTTCAACGGCTTGAAGTCGGTGCCCAGGGGGCGGAACATTCTGGCATCGGGACCGAGCCCGAAAATGTCCACATAGTGTTTGCGATGTCCGGCGATCAGGCGAACGGAGACGGAACGGTACGGCTCGGCGGCAAGAACGCCGGGCATACGGGCGACTTCCTCCATCGCCGAGGCATCCCGTACCTCGGTGAAGCGCAGCATCACATCCTGGCGTTGGGTTTGAAAGAACTGGAGATCGACCAGCCGGTCAAGGGAGTCGAAGAAGAAAAGGGCGCTGATCAGGATCGACACGCCAAGCGCCGTGCCCAGCACACTGATGGCGGAGCGCAGCGGCCAGCGAAGGGTATGACGCAGGATCATCCGGCTCGGGCCGCTTAAGGCTTTCAGGTGCAGCAGACGCTCGACCCAGGCCGTCCGGTACGAGGTGGGTGGCGGCGGCGTCATGGCGACGGCAGGCATCAAGCGGGCGGCACGCCAAACGGAAATCATCGCCCCGGCCAGACCGACGGCGAGGCTGATCAATGTTGCCGTGACGTAGACCGAGACATCGACGATGTAATAGAGGAATGGAAAACGGAAGTAGTCGGCGTAGAGCTTCGTCATGCTATCGCCAAGCCAGGTGCCGGAGGCGATGCCGACCAACACGCCGAATATGAGGATGGCCAGAACAAACTTGATATAAAGCCAGACGACGGCGGCGTCGGTGTAGCCGAAAGCCTTGAGCAGGCCGATCTGCTGGCGTTCGATTTCGACCAGTCGCGAAACCACGATATGCAGAAGGAAGGCCGCGATCCCCAGAAATAGTGGTGGCGCAAAGCTGCTCATGGTCTGCAACTGGTTGATTTCGTTGGTGACGAACCAATTGGATATCTGGTCCTGGCGGCCGTAAGCGCGAATCCCGCCATAGGGCTCAGTCAGCCGGTCCAGGGCGGTGATGATATCGGCTTCGCTGGCGCCGCGCTCAAGGCTCAGCGTGGCCTCGGTAAAGGAACCGCCAAGGTCGAAGGCCGCCTCCAGCGCCTCTTCCCCCATCCAGATGATGCCGAAGCGCTTGTCGTCGGGGACCAGCGCACCGGGGCCGAGGGCGTAGACGTATTCCGGTGACAAGACGACGCCGACGATGCTCAGGGTGCGTTTGTGGCCGTTGATGACGGCACCGAAGGTGTTGCCGGGTTCGAATTCATTGGCCTGGGCGAAGGCCTCGCTGACCAGGACTTCGTCGGGACGGTCCAAGGCCAACAACCGGCCCTGGCGCAGATGCAGCCTGTTGAGCGTCTGCACGCCGGATTCGGGGAATGAGATAATGCGCCCGGAGGCGGGCTCGGAAAAGCCGGGGATATCGAGCGTCACGTTCTTGGCGATCCGGGTATCGACGGTTTTAACGCCGGGAATGGCGGCGATGTCGGCCTTGAGCCGCTGCGGGGCGCGCTTCAGGGGGGCGAAAATCTGGGCGAAGCGATAGCGTTCGTAAAAAGCATTGCGTGTCTCTTCCAGCGAATAGAGGGTGCCGAGGCTCATGATGTAGGTGGCGACGCCGGAACCGATAACCAGTGCGATGGCCAGAACCTGTCCTTTGATGCGCCACAGATCACGAAGGATTTTTCGGTTAAGCGGGGTCATGGCGGTCTACCAGCTGAGCTCTCTGACGGGGCGGCGGTTGGGGTTTTTACGCACCTCGATGATACGGCCGTCTCCGAAGGTCATCACCCGGTCGGCCATATCGGCGATGACAGCGTTATGGGTGATCAACGCCGTTGTCGTTTGCAGGGTCCGGTTTGTCCGTTCGATGGCCTCAAGCACCAGCAGGCCGGTCTTGCTGTCGAGCGCGCCGGTGGGCTCGTCACAGAAAAGAATATCCGGGCGTTTGGCAATGGCGCGGGCGATCGCCACCCGTTGCTGCTCGCCACCCGAAAGCTGGGCCGGGAAATGGTCCATGCGTTGCTCCAGCCCGACCATGCCGAGGGCCTCTTCCGCCGGCAACGGGTTGGGGGCAATATCGGTGACGATGGTGACGTTTTCGCGCGCCGTCAGGCTGGGGATCAGGTTATAGAACTGAAACACGAACCCGACATGATCGCGTCGATAGGTGGTCAGGCCCCGGCTGTCGAGAGCGGTCAACTCGTTATCATGAAAAAACACCTGACCGGCGGTTGGACTGTCGAGGCCGCCCAGAATGTTGAGCAGGGTCGACTTGCCGCTGCCCGAAGGCCCCAGCAGCACGACCAATTCGCTTTCATGCAGTTCCAGGTTGACCCCTTGCAGGGCATGAATAACGACCTCGCCGGTGTGGTATTCCTTGGTAAGTTCGAAGGTTGAGAGCGTTGCTCTTCGGTCGCTGTCTGTCCCTTGTGCGTGCGGATTAATCATCGCTAATCACCTGCAATGGGCCTAGGCATATAGCTTAACGCAATTGTTGGTCGAATAACGCACTTAATGTCCGAAATGATCAAAAATCTCCGTCAGAGCCGGCTGAGCTTCACGCCTCCTCATGGCCCGATAACGGAAGTCAATACACTTGCAGCCGCGAAATAGCCGCTCGGCAATACTATTTGCGGCTCTCCATTTATATCATCTGAGCCCCGGTTCTCACTTTATATGTCCATCCACAATGGGATTACGCGCCCCTCATAATGTGTCGTCGGGTTTAATGCCCTGATGGAGGATCGGCATGGTGTCAAAATACGGGCGGATGTGTGGGGACGTTGATTTTTCGAACTCTTTCAGCGGGCCATCGAAGAAAATCCGGCCATCGTGCAACATCACGGTTCGCGGATGCAGGCGGTACAACAGGTCCTTGTCGTGGGTAATGATCAAGGTTGTACGGTCACCTCCGGCCTGCTGGAACTCAACATGTGTGGAGACGATCAGATCATGGATCTGGGCGGCGCTGACCGGATCAAGTCCGGTCGTCGGTTCGTCATAGAAGATAACTTGCGGTTTCATGGCAAGGGCTCTGGCCACGGCCAGCCGTTTTGCCATACCACCGGACAGGTCGTAGATGTCGCGATCAAGGAAATCGTCATCCGTCGGTAGGGCCACGGCGTCGAGCACACGCTGCGCGATGCGCCGAATGTCGTCGGCTTCCATGTTTTTGATCTCACTCAGGCACAGCTCGATATTGTCATAGACACTGCCCGAGAACAGAGCGTTGTTCTGAAACACCACCCCCCAGTGCGTGTGTATACGGTCCAACTGGTTGGGGTTCAACGCCGCCAGATCGACCAGAGGGTCGCCGTCCTGGTCATGGTCGGTGACCTGAACCCGGCCCTGGTCGGGGGCCAGAAGCCCCAGAATATGGTTGAGAAGCACCGTCTTGCCGCAGCCCGAGCCACCAACAATGGCAACAATGGCGTTGCGCGGAATTGTGAGATCAACACCCCTCAGAGCATGGTTGCTGCCAAAGGACTTGTGCAGATCTTCGATAAGGATTTCAGCGACAGGCCTCGTCTCCTGTTCTTCTCCGCAGCTAACGTCGGTTGCGTTCATCTGCCCATTTTACAGGAGTTTCCTCCTTGCCGATAGCATAACCGGTGAAATGATTATTGGCTTTGTTCAGTACTTGGGCATTGCTTTTTTTCCTGCCACAGGTCAACCCACCTCTAGATTGCAATATTTTAATTATATTTACTATTTAGTTTATATAACGATACTAAATGTAGCGACCGATACAGCCTGATAACTTTTCCATTGAGGGAAGAAAAAACTAAGCAAACCAATGAAAAATTCACCAAATTTACAAGCACTAAGGGTTTTGATAGCCGTTAATGTCAGTCAAAATTTTCAAGATGCTGCAGCGAAAGTCGGGCGGACTGCAAACGCTGTAAGCGCATCAATTGCGCGACTGGAAGAACATTATGGTCAACGACTGGTTAATCGCCCGAAAAAAGGCGGGGTGGTAACGCTGACCGCCTTTGGCAAAGTCGTTTGTGATCGCGCGGAAAGGGCCATACGGACACTGGAAGGCCGTGATCTGGATGACGATCCGATTTATGTTGGCGCAACAGCCACGCCAAAACCGCCGCTGACGACTTTGGGAAACCCGACAATTCTCCGTCGACACATTTCCGAGCTGGAAGGGGTCAGTCGCCGGCTGTTTCGGTATTCCAGGGCTTGGCAAGCGTCAAAGACCTGGAGTTCGATCAATTTAAGGCGATTTCATCATGAAATGCTGTGCGCCAAACCCCGCAGCAATGGTGCCGACCTGGTGGTTTTCCATATTGGAGAAAGTCACGGATCTTGCGTCCACTTTGGCGAGGCCTGGCGGCAAAACATCATTGGCAATTTAATCGTTGATGACCCGCTCGGTGATGAATACATCGAAAAAACGTCAGCCGGGTATTTTGAAGTTTTACAGAGCGAAGAGGCTGTCTTCGACTCTATTCTGTCACAGGGGGGGCAAGATGATGGCGAAACCACTTTTGTGGCCTACCATAGATTGCTGACCCGCTGCCTGCTGGATGATGGTCAGCCTATCGCGGTAAATCTTGTGGCAAAACCGAGACGGTTTGCCAAAGAATCTGAAGCCAGATTGTATTTGGCGCCCAGGAGTTAACGTTCGATCCAACAGACCCAGGGATGATTTGTTTTTAGTCTGAATGAATTGAAAACCATCTCTTCTATTTGGTCTCCAGCGTCTTGATTTTTTTACGAACTTCCGCGGCTTTTTCCGTTTCCCCCAGCACCTGATAGGCCTGCGCCAGGCGTTTCCAGCCCTGTAGATCATTTGGCTCGGTTTTCAGGCGTTCGGCGAGGCGGTTGACCATGCCTCTGATCATTTCGGATTGGTCCTCAGCAGACATTTGCTGGGCGGCCTCTACATCCTCTGCAGTGGGCCCGGGAGCCGTTGTTGTGCTCTGGCGGGTTCCTTGGGTCGCACCCGGCGCAATTCTCCCGGCAATGCCCTGCGTCTTGGCAATTTCCAACGCTTCGGCGGAAGGTTTGATGGTCGCAGGATCAATCCCTGACTTTTTGAATGCCGCATCAATTTGACGATTAATGGTCGGCATCCACGGGGCATCGCTTGTCGATAGTGCGGCAATGTCGACCCACTCTTGCAGGGCACCTGCCGTATCATCGTTCTGGGCTTTATGCAGGCCGATGTAATAGCGGATTTTGGGGTCGGCCGGAGACATGCCCAGGGCCTTTTTAAGGATATCCGACGCTGCCGTGTCAACCTGTCCCTTGTTGTTGAAAATCAGGGCTTCGGCGTAGTCGACGGCGATGTCCGGGTCGTTGGGGCTGAGGTCAAATGCATGTTTGTAAGCAGCGGCCGATTCATCATAGCGCCGCCGCGTGATCAAGGACCGGCCCAGCAACAGCCAGCCTTTGATGTCGCTGGGGTTTTTCTCTAGTCGAAGGGCAAGTTGGCTGAGCAGGGTCTGCATGTCCTGCTCGCCCCGCTGACCTTCTCGGGCGTTCTCTTCCGCTGCGATGTCACGGTCGGCGTAGGCCAGGTTTTGGAGCTCTGGCTGGCCCAGATAGGCGTACACGCCAACCGCGCCAACGGTGACGAACAGCGACACGGCGACCGCCGCCCAGAGGCTGCGACCGGAAGCCGTTACGGAGGCTGACTTTTTAGCCTTGCCGTCAGCAGCACTGTTTAGCAGTTTTCGTTGAATTTCAGTGCGGACGGCATCTGCCTGCTCATCGCTTAGGAGGCCGCGTTCCAAATCACGTTCGACCTCTTTCAGCTGGTCTTTGTAGAGCGCAACATCGTAGTCCGCCCGTTGTGTGTCGCCACCGGCATCGTCACGGCTTTTGAGTAGTGGGCGGATGATGATTACCAGCACACCCAGCGTCAACAGGGCGACGCTGATCCAAAGCATGGTCACGGATCGGTTCCTTCCAGAATCTTTTCAAGGCGGTCCTGTTCGGCTTTGCTCAGGGGTTTGGGGGCGGCATTGGGAAGCGCCACCTCGGTCCGGCTCCGTTTGTAAAACAGGACGACAGCGAACAGCCCGATCAGGACCAGCAGAAATGGTCCCAGCCAGAGAACCAGCGTTCCCATATTGAACGGTGGTTTCAGCAGCACAAAATCGCCGTAGCGTGAGACCACATAATTGACCACGTCTTCATTGCTGTCACCGGCGGTTAGCCGTTCACGGACAAGAACGCGTAGGTCCTTGGCGAGGCTGGCGTCGGAATCATCAATCGACTGGTTTTGACAGACCAGACAGCGCAGCCCCTTGCTGATGTCGCGGGCCCGTGCCTCGAGCACCGGATCGGCCAGGATTTCATCGGGGTTGACCGCATAGGTATTTGTTGGCGCGAAAGCGACCAGGACGGCGATAAGCAGAATGCGCAGCATGTTAGGACCCTTTGCCTTCCCGGAGTTTTTTGATCAGTGGGTGGATGATCTCGTCCCAGGAATTTTGGTTGATCGGACCAACATGTTTGTAGCGGACCACACCTTTTTGATCGACCAGAAAGGTTTCCGGAGCGCCGGTGACGCCAAATGCAATCGCCGCTCGGCTTTTGGGATCATCTCCCGCCAGTGTATAAGGGTCGCCGAATTTTTTGAGCCAGTCCGGCCCCGCCGATTTATCTTCCTCGCGCCAATCGATGCCGTGGATGGGGACAAGGCTGTTTTCCTTGAGCGCCATCAGGAAGGGGTGTTCGACCCGGCACGCCACGCACCACGACCCGAAGACATTAACCAGCGTCACTTCGCCTTCAAGATCGGTGTTTTTAAACCCTTTGTCATCGCGTCCCAACAAGGCGGCCAGGGTGAATTCCGGTACGGGTTTTCCCTGTAGCATGTTGGGTAGTTTTCGTGGATCCATCGTCAGTCCGACGGCGAAATAACCGACCAGCACGGCAAACACCAGCAGCGGGGCGAGAAACAGGATGCGTGATTTCATGGACCCACTCACGCTTCAGCAGGTTTGGTCGTGGCGGCTGATCGGCGACGGTGGGGAACGCCTATTCGGTGTCGCACATCAGTGACACTGACGGCGCCGCCCAAAACCATGACAATGGCGCCGATCCACATCCACACCACCAGCGGATTGAAATAAAGGCGTGTCACATAGGCACCTTCGTTGCCTTCCGGATCACCGATTACGGCATAAAGGTCGCCCGAGATCATGGTATGAATGGCGGCTTCCGTGGTCGGCATGCTGCGAACCCGATAAGCACGCTTTTCGGCCAGCATTTCAGTGACGACTTTACCGTCTTTGCGGGCCGTGAACTTTCCGGTGACGATATCGTAATTAGGCCCCTTGCTCTGTTCGGCGCCGTTGAAGGTAAATTCATAACCGCCGACATTGACCATTTCGCCGGGTTTCATGGTCTGGATGCTTTCCACCTTCCAGGACCCGGCACCGGTCATGCCGGCAATCGCCAAGGCGAGGCCGAAATGTCCGAGCGTCATGCCCCAGGTCGCCCGGGGTACACGCCCGAGACGGCGCAGGGTTTCGGCGGGACCGGCCCGGAACAAATGTATACGCCCGGCCAGTTCAGTCAGCGTGCTGGCCCCCAGCCAAACGGCCAGGGCGATGCCGATGACGCCCATAAACGGTCCGTCCATTTCCATAGCCCAGGTGGCGGCACCGCCAACAATGGCCAGCATGAACACAAGCTTCAGGCGGCTCAGGGCGGGAATTAAATCACCACGTTTCCAGTTCAGGAAGGGGCCGATGGCCATGGCGATGACCATGGGGATCATCAGCGGAATGAACACGGCGTTAAAGAACGGCGCGCCAACGGAAACTTTTGATCCGCCAATGGCATCAAGGAACAAAGGATAAAGCGTGCCCAGCAGAACGGCGGCGGTGGCGACGGTCATGCCCAAATTATTGAACAGCAACGCGCCTTCACGAGAGATCGGCTGAAACAGCCCGCCGCTTTTAAGTTGCGGCCCGCGCCAGGCAAACAGCGCCAGGGACCCGCCGATGACGATAATCAGCAGGGCCAGAATAAACACCCCACGCGCCGGGTCCGTGGCAAAGGCGTGAACGGAGGTCAGCACGCCCGACCGCACCAGGAAGGTGCCGAGCAGGCTCATGGAGAAGGCGATGATCGCCAGCAGAACGGTCCAGCCCTTCAGGGTTTCGCGCTTTTCGACAACGACGGCGGAATGCAGCAGGGCGGTTCCGGCCAGCCAGGGCATAAACGAGGCGTTCTCCACCGGGTCCCAGAACCACCAGCCGCCCCAGCCCAATTCGTAATAGGCCCACCATGACCCCAGCGCGATGCCGCCGGTCAGGAACATCCACGCCGCCAGCGTCCACGGCCGTACCCAGCGGGCCCAGGCGGCGTCAACGCGGCCCTCAATCAGGGCGGCAATGGCGAACGAGAAGGCGATGGAGAAACCGACGTAGCCGAGATACAGCATGGGCGGATGGAAGGCGAGACCTGGGTCCTGCAGTAACGGGTTCAGATCGCGGCCATTGAGCGGCGGAAATTCAACGCGCTCGAACGGGTTCGATGTCAGCAGGATGAACAGGTAAAAGCCGATGGCGATCATCGCCTGTACGGCCAGAACACGAGACCGGAAGGCCGGTGGCAAGTTGGCCCCGAACAGCGCCACGGCGGCGCCAAACAGCGACAGAATCTGAACCCACAAAAGAAGCGAACCTTCATGGTTTCCCCAGACGCCGGAGATCTTGTATAGCATCGGTTTTGCCGTGTGCGAGTTCTGCACAACATTCAGCACCGAAAAATCAGAGGTAATGTACAGATGCGTCAGACAGCCAAAGGAAATGACGACCAGGGCAAACTGGCAGTAGGCCGTCGGTTTGCTCAAGGCGATCCACGGCGCATAGTTACGTTGCGCACCGATCAGCGGCAGGGTCGCCTGAACAATGGCAACAAACAAAGCCAGGATCAGGGTGAAATGTCCAAGTTCAGCACTCACTGTGTCGCCTCCACGGGTTTGTCCGCTCCGTCTTTCCATTGCCCTGACTTCTTGATGGCCTCGGCAACTTCTGGAGGCATATAATTTTCATCATGTTTGGCGAGCACTTCGTCGGCGACAAATTCCCCGTCCTTCAGGCGCCCTTCGGCAATGACCCCCTGACCTTCGCGAAACAGGTCGGGGAGGATGCCGGTGTAACGCACGGTAATGACGTTGGCGGTGTCGGTGACGCGAAACAGAACGGTGCCACCGGTGACCTGTTCCATGCTGTCTTCTTCCACCAGACCACCCAGACGAAGGCGTTGATCGGGTTCAAGCTGTTTGGCTTTCAACTCGGACGGGCTGTAGAAAAAAACGATGTTATCTTCAAAAGCGTTAAGGATGAGTGCTGCGGCGACACCCAAAAGTCCCAGGGCAATGGCCACGAAGGTCAGGCGTTTGTGTTTACGCTTCATCTTTATCCCCGGTGTGTCGTGGGTTTAGGTTGGTGAGCTCGGCTTCGGTGGTGGA
>Ga0316204_10005877_pt1 | contig 19624 bp, 19 predicted proteins | sample 6monrhotite_MG_2_FD_205661 | JGI IMG/M metagenome (GOLD analysis project Ga0316204, IMG submission 205661) | Microbial mat bacterial communities from mineral coupon in-situ incubated in ocean water Damariscotta River, Maine, United States -... | ecosystem: Environmental > Aquatic > Marine >...
CGTTCCGTTGATCCGGATTCCGCTGGACGCGCCGCCCGATATGCTTCGGGCGCGGATCCGATCGGCGCTTTCCCCCGCGACGGGTTTCGCCATGGCGGCCTGACATCGTCTAAGTTACTGTCGATCCGGTCAGAAATGCCGCCAATTCATCCACACCGGCATCCGCCTCGGGTACGCGGCCACACATCAGATGCCAGACATGCGGCACATCTCGCCAGACGCGCAACGCCGCCTGCCCCCCCGCATCCCCGATCGCCGCCACCAGACGTTGCCCGTCGTCGCGCAGGATCTCGCTCTCGCAGACCTGCACAAAGACCGGCGGCAGACCCGACAGATCGCCCCAAAGCGGCGAAATACGCGGGTTCGCACCATCCTGCCCCGCCAGATAGGCCGCAACCGCGCGTTGCCCCCAGGACAGCGGTAGAATCGGATCGCGCCAACGGTTTTGCAGCAGCGATGCGCTCGATCCCGTCAGGTCTGTAATGGGCGAGATCAGCGCCGCCGCGCGCGGCAACGGCAACCCTTCCCGCACGATATCCTGCAACAACACCAGCGCCAGACAGCCGCCCGCACTGTCGCCCGCCAGCGTGATCCGGGCCGGATCGTGACCGTCCGCCAGCAAGCCGCGATAGACGGCCAGGGCATCGTCGCAAGCAGCAGGAAACGGATGTTCGGGGGCCAGGCGATATCGCACAAAAAGCGCCTTCTGCCCCGATTTCGCGGCCAGATGCGCCACCAGATGGCGATGACTGCGCAGCGATCCCAGGACAAACCCGCCGCCATGCAGATAGAGCATCACGCCGCCCCGATCCGGTTGCGCCCGGCGTGTAATCCAGGTGCAGGGCACCCCGCCCATCTCAACAGACTCCAACACCATGTCGCGCGGCGTCCGATACAGGATCCGCGCGTTCAGATCGAACGCCATCCGCGCCAGCGAGGCCGGCAGCGGTAGCATCAGCATCGGTTTCTGCACCGCCCGCGCCAGCCCATTGCACAATCGCTGCCGGAGCGAGACCATCAGATCATCGCCATGCCGCCGTTTACATGCAGCGTGGTGCCGGTGACATAAGCGGCCTCGGGTGCCGCCAGATACAGCACCGCCGCCGCGATCTCGGCCGGGCTGCCCATGCGGCCTGCCGGGATCTGGGTCAGGATCTTGTCCTTCTGATCCTCGGTCAGCTTGTCGGTCATCGCGGTTTCAATGAACCCGGGGGCCACCGCATTCACCGTGATGCCACGTGACGCAACCTCATAGGCCAGCGATTTCGACATGCCGATCATGCCCGCCTTGGAGGCCGCGTAATTGCCTTGTCCGGGGTTGCCGGTGGTTCCCACCACCGAGCTGATATTGACGATCCGGCCCCACCGCGCCTTCATCATGCCGCGCAGAACGCCCCGGCAGAGCCGCATGGTCGAAGTCAGGTTGACCTCAATCACCTGCGCCCATTCCTCATCCGACATCCGCATGAACAGGTTGTCGCGCGTGATGCCCGCGTTGTTGACCAGCACATCGACCGATCCCATCGCCTCCGCCGCCGCCTTGGGCAGCGCCTGCACCGCCTCGGCATCGCTCAGGTTGCAGGGCAGCACATGGGCGCGGTCGCCCAGTTCATCGGCCAGCGCCTGCAGCGGGTCCACACGCGTGCCAGACAGGCCCACCGTTGCACCCGCGCCGTGCAATACACGCGCAATTTCCGCCCCGATGCCACCGGATGCACCAGTTACCAGCGCGTTTTTCCCTGTCATATCAAACATATCAGTCCTTTTTCTAATCCACCGGCACCATCCCTGCGCAGGCGCTTTTTCCCCGTGTCACGTTCGCCCGATCAGCTTGCCGCAACGGCCTCGGCCGCCGCACGCACCTCCTCGGGGGTGCCGACCACGCGCGTGGTCAACGATTTGTCGATGCGGCGCACCATGCCCGTCAGCGCCTTGCCAGCCCCGATCTCCCAGGTCTCGGTCACGCCGTTTTCCGCCATCCACATCACGCTTTCACGCCAGCGCACCGACCCGGTGATCTGCTGCACCAGGCTGTTGCGTATGATCATGGGCGAGGATTCGCCAACCGCCCCGACATTGACCACCACCGGCACCTTCGGCGCGGCGATATCGATATGGCTGAGCGCCTCGGCCATGGCCTCGGTGGCGGGCTCCATCAATTCGCAATGGAAAGGGGCCGAAACCGGCAAGAGCACCGCCCGCCTGGCTCCCTGCCCCTTGGCGATTTCGACGGCGCGTTCCACGGCCTCGCGGTGGCCCGAGATCACGACCTGGCCCGGATCATTGTCATTGGCGGCAGAACAGACCAGACCATGGGCTGCGGCCTCGGCCACTTTCTGTGCGGTGGCGAAATCGAGCCCCAACAGCGCCGCCATCGCGCCTTGGCCCACCGGCACAGCCGCCTGCATGGCGCGGCCCCGGATCCGCAACAGGCGCGCGGTATCGGCAAGGCTGAGGGCACCCGCCGCACAAAGCGCCGAATATTCGCCCAGGGAATGCCCGGCCACATAACCCGCCGCCTCGACGGTGACGCTTTCGGCCTCCAGCGCCGCCATCACCGCGAGCGAGGTCGCCATCAGCGCCGGCTGCGCGTTCTCTGTCAGTGTCAGATCCTCCTGCGCACCGTCCCAGATCAGTGCAGACAGATCCTCACCCAAAGCCTCGTTGACCGCGTCGAACACGGCCTTTGCGGCCGGGTATTCCCGTGCCAGCGCCTGCCCCATGCCGATGGTCTGGGCCCCCTGGCCCGGGAAAAGAAATGCTCTGGTCATGGTTATTGCCGCCCCCTCATGGCATCTGGATCTTGTTCTCTTACCTTACCGGGCTAGCCCATGACGACAGATTTCGCAATTGCGAAGCCGTGCGCATATCGGTGCAAAGGGGGAGATTTTCATACGGCTTCCCGCACTGCGCAACATGAATGCGGGACCGGTGCTCAGGTCAGGGTGAAACTCGGCACCGGCGGGCCTTCGCCTGGAAAGAGATCCTGAAACGACCGGGGTGCCAATGCGCGCCAGCTCAGCAACAGATGGCCCTGAAACCATTTCCGGCTGACAAGACCGGGCCTTACCATGACCTGATTGAATCCCATAATGGATCTGGTGACGAAAAAGACCTCAGGGGCGGCGGCGATCAGGAACGGGCGTTCTCCGGGCGGCAGGCGCAACCCCGGCGCATTCACGTCATGATCCCACCATGTCCATAGCTCGCCATGCGCCAACAGACAGGGACCACAGGGCAGCTCGGAGCGTGAGATTCCGGGCAAGGCAAGGGTCGCCGCCAGCGACCGCACGCCTTTCCAGGTCAGACCCTTTGCCACGCTGTCCCCACTTTCTTCCGGTTCGGGCCCATTCTAGCATTTCTGCGGCAGCACGCATAAAAGGGCCTTCGGAATCGACTTACGCAACGTCACTTCTGTTCTGTTTAATCGTTTACCTCTCTTGCATAAAGTAAATTTTAAGAAATTTGGTTGCGCCACCGCCGCACCGCCCTTCCCCACGGTCCGCGAATCGCCTGAAAGAAAGCGACCGGGCCGACACTGGTTCGCGTGCGCAATCCGGGTGTCGTGTCTCATGAGGAAACTCAAGGCGTGCCCGCCCCGCAAAGACCAGGCGAAAGCGCTTGATCCCACCGGTGACTTGGCTATAAGGCGGGCTTCCTCTGTCGATGCGTTTTGCACCGGCGTGGTCTCTCGTGGTCGGGGGGCAGAGGATCAACCCCGACCTTTGAAACATGCCTTAGAAAATGACTGGAGACACCCATGCCTCTTTATGAGCATGTGATGATTGCGCGTCAGGACTTGTCCAACACGCAAGCCGAAGGCCTGATCGAACATTTTGGCACCGTATTGGCGGATAATGGCGGCACCGTCGTTGACCACGAATACTGGGGCGTCAAGACGATGGCCTACAAGATCAACAAGAACCGCAAGGGCCATTATGCCTATATCCGCACCGACGCGCCGTCGCCCGCCGTGCAGGAAATGGAGCGCCTGATGCGCCTGCATGATGACGTGATGCGCGTTCTGACCATCAAGGTCGATGAACATGCCGAGGGCCCTTCGGCCCAGATGCAGAAACGTGATGAACGCGACACCCGTCGCGAACGCCGCTAAGTCAGGGAAGGATTAAACCGATGGCCGCAAAACCGTTTTTCCGCCGCCGCAAGACCGACCCGTTCGCGGGCCAGAATGCGCCGAAAATCGACTACAAGGACACCCGTCTGCTGCAACGCTACATCTCTGAGCGTGGCAAGATCGTGCCCTCCCGTATCACCGCCGTTGGGGCAAAAAACCAGCGCGCCCTGGCCCGTGCGATCAAACGCGCGCGTTTCCTGGCGCTCCTGCCCTACGCCGTCAAATAAGGAATCTGACCCATGGACGTTATCCTTTTGGAACGCGTGGCCAAACTGGGCCAGATGGGCGAAGTCGTCTCCGTCAAGGAGGGCTATGCCCGCAATTTCCTGCTGCCGCAGAAAAAAGCCCTGCGCGCCAATGAAACCAATCTCAAGACCTTTGAGAACCAGAAGGCGCAGCTTGAGGCGCATAACCTGGAAAGCAAGGCCGAAGCTGAATCGCTTGGTGCCAAGCTGGCGGGTCAGCAGTTCGTCGTGATCCGGTCGGCATCCGATGCCGGCGCGCTTTATGGCTCGGTCACCACCCGTGACGCGGCTGACGCGGCCACCGCCGAGGGCTTTACCCTGGACAAGAAACAGGTTGCCCTGTCGCGTCCGATCAAGGATCTGGGTCTGCACATTGTGCACGTGATCCTGCATCCCGAGGTTGAGGTCGATATCGCGCTGAACGTCGCCCGCTCAATCGAAGAGGCCGAATTGCAGGCCTCTGGCAAATCCATTCAGGAACTTGCCGCCGAAGCCGAGGCCGAGGCCGAGTTCGAGATCGCGGAACTGTTCGACGATATCGGGGCCGCCGCCTCGGATGACGACGATCTGGCCGGGGCTGTCGCCGAAAATCCTGCGGAAGACGGCTCGAACGAAGAAGAAGCCTGATCCGACAGATCCCTTTATGGGGGACAGAAACGCCCGCGCCTTTTTACGAAGGCGCGGGCGTTTTCATGTCTGGATTATGGGGAAATCGGTATTGGGCAGGGCTGGTTTCCTTTCCCGCCCTGCCCTTTTGCAGCCGGTGTCAATCGGCCAGGCTTACCAGGTTTCCATCTGCAAGGTCGCGGCACAGGTGGCGCTGCCATAGGTGCCGACCCAGACATCGACCTTACCTTCGGTGTTGGATGTGCCGTAAAGGTTCACAACCGGGCGGTTGCCGTTTGTATCATCGTCAAAAACCCAGGTCGTATTGGCCGAATTGACCAGCAATACGGTGTCGCAATCGGCGGCGGTGACTTCGATTTCAAGCCGGTCATAAGCACCCATTCCCGACAGGATGAACGAAAAATCCGGCGCGGAAATCACGTAGCCGGTATTGCTGAACCCGCAATCGGGCAACGAATTGCCGCCACCGGCGGTCACGGGGTAATCCTGCGGTGTATAAAGTTGTTGACCCGTCAGCGTGTAGGTCGTGCCATACTGGCTGAAATCGGGGCAAGCAAAGGCCGCGACGGACATCGATACCAGGACAAAGAAAGAAGCGAAAAGAACGCGCATTGAAATCTCCATTTTAGTCATGCAGGCGCACCATACGAACATATATCGTGTCACTGCAACACTATTTTTGATCTAATTTTCTGTTCTGATTCCCGGGGGTTGCACCGGCTGCTCGATACTGCTCCCAAAAGAGAAGGCCGCCCGAAACCGGACGGCCTTTCCTGGATCAGGCAGTGTAACCGGGATCAGTTATACCAGGTTTCCATTTCGAGCGTCGCGCCGCAAGTCTGGGTGCCATAGGTGCCAACCCAGACGTCAATCCGGCCCTGATGGTTGGCGGTGCCGTAAAGGTTCACGCGGGGAAGCAGGTTGCCGGCGCTGTCATCATCGAAATACCACGACGCATTGGCCGAGTTCACCAGCAGAACCGTGTCGCAGGAGGCTTGGGTCACTTCGATCTCCAACCGGCCATATTGCTGCATGCCAGAGGTGTAGAACGAGAAATCAGGCTGCGAAATCACGTAGCCGGAATTGCTGAACCCACAGTTGCGCAGGCTCTGGTTGCCACCGGCAGTCACGGAGTAGCTGTTGGGACTGTAAAGATCCTGGCCGGTCACGGAATAAGAGGCCCGGCCTTGGGTGATCTGCGGGCAGGCCATGGCGGCTGCGGAAAGGGACAAAAGAACAACAAAAGAAGCAATAAGGGTGCGCATTGTAATCTCCATTTTTATCATGCAAGGGGATCATAACCCCTTGTTAGTGTCATGTCTACACTTAAATACTGTAAGACCAACTACACTATGCGTCTCCCCGTATTGCGCATCGGTTCAAAGGTTTTTTGCGACTCTTTGATCCTTTGGCGGTCCGCACAAAAACGGCGAGGGCCCGGCCCACTGCGCGCTGCGCATGGCCATGTGTTGAATTATGGCGACTCAAGCCGGTCAGGTCCAGTTTTCAGAATCTTTCCGCTCCGGACATTGCACGCGCCGATCTGGCGGTCCGGCCCCGGGCGCGGTTTGAATGCGGTGGCACCCGGCCCCCGGGGATCTCCCAACATTCGCCTAGCTCGAAGGCTGCCGCCGAAAACGCGAAAACAGCCGCCCGTCGGTGACAGCAAACCCCGCGGCGATGACGGCAAAACCGATCCATGCCTCGGGCAACATCCGCTCACCCAGAAACAGTACCCCAAGGCCGATGGCAAAGGGTGGTATCAACAAAGTGACAAGCAACAGGTTTGCCGCCCCGGCCCGCGCGAGAATGGCAAAATAGAGCAGATAGGCCAGCGCCGTGGACAAGCCCGACATCGCCAGCAGGGCCGCCCATACATTCATCGAAAGGGCCAGGCTCGGCGGGCCCTCCAGCATCAGCGCTATCGGGATCATCAAAACGGTACTGCCAACCAGCATGCCAAAGGCATTCATCAAAGGTGCCTGACCGGACAAAGCCGCCCGCCCCCAGACCCCGGCAAAGGCATAGGACAGGGTCGCCCCCAGAATGGCCAGCTGTGCCAGGTTGGCGGGGTTGAACGCGGTCAATGCGCCCGGCCCCATGATGAAGGCCACCCCCAGGATGCCCAACCCCGCCCCGGCCAGTTTGCGCGCTGTCAAAGGTTCATCCTTCAAAAGCACCCCCGCGACGACCGCGCCGAACATGGCCGTGGTGCCGTTCAGAATTGAGGCCAAACCGCTGTCGATCTGGATCTGGCCCCAGAAGATCAGAGAGAAGGGAACGGCATTGTTGAGCGCCCCCATCACCAGATACGCCCGCCACACCCGCACCGAACGCGGCAGGGCAAGCCCCTTCAGCCGCACGACCAGCGCCAGGATCGGCACCGCCCAGAACACCCGCTGCAGCGTGATTGTCAGCGGCGGAACCTCTCGCAATGCGATTTCCGCGAAAAAGAATGTCCCGCCCCATACCGCCGCAAGCAGCAGCAGCATGGTCGCGGATCTCAGGTCTATGGCGGGTTCTGGCGGCTTGATCATTTCGGGTGGGTCCGTCTGCAGTAGTGTCGTTTTTGACTATCCCGAACGGCCCCGGCCAGACGACCCGTTTCTTGCGGATACGGGGCGGGGCCAACGCCCCCCACCCAAACCGGTGCCCTGCCTGCCTGTTGTCAGCGATCCGCCAGGAGGCGCTTTTTCGGCGCGGTCACATGAAAAGGGCCGCCCTGACGAACGGCCCCTTCTCTTTCTTACGAAACGCTGGCGTCAGTTATACCAGGTCTCCAGTTCCAGCGTCGCCGGACAGGCCGCACCGTTATAGGTGCCGACCCAGACATCCAGACGCCCGTTCATAGCAGGCCCCGAGTTCAGGTTCAAAAGCGGCTGAAGGCTGCCATTGCCGTCATCGTCGAAATACCATGTGGTATCGGGCGTGTTGACCAGAAGGGTCGGATCGCACTGGCTTTCGACTTCGATCTCAAGCCGGCCATAGCCATCCATGCCCGACAGGTTGAACGAGAATTGCGGCTGCGAATAGACATAGCCGACCCCGCTCACCGGGCAACTGTTCAGATCGGTCGAGCCGCCAGCCTGCACCTGATAGCGCTGCGGGCTGTAAAGCTGCTGACCGGTCAGGTTGTAGGTCTGACCGGGAACCGACCAGGTCGGGCAAGCCGCAACAGGTGCCGGTGTCGGCAGCGGCTGTGGCGTCGGCAACGGCTGGGGCGTCGGCAGCGGTGCCGGGGCCTGCGCCAGGAAGGTCTCCAGGTTCAGCGTGCCCTGGCAGGTCGTGTTGCCATAGGTGCCAACCCAGATATCGACGCGCCCGTTCAGGTTCTGCCCGCCACGGATCTCCAGCCGGGGGTCCAGGTTGCCATTGCTGTCATCGTCAAACAACCAGGTGGCGTTGGCGGTGTTTACCAGCAGGACGGTGTCACAACCGCTAACGACATCGGCGACCATGTAGTAAGGGTCCATGCCGCTGAGGTAGAACGAGTATTGCGGCACCTGCGAGGCATAGCCCGGGTTCGAGAACCCGCAATTGCGCAGCTCCGCACCGCCTGTGGCCGTCACCGGGAAGGCGCGTGGGGAGTAAAGCTCCTGACCGGTGGCGGTATAGGACTGGCCCGGCACGTCATAGCTGGGGCAGGCATAGACCGGGGTCGGTGTCGGCAGCGGGGTTGGCGTTGGCAGCGGGGCCGGGGCGGGCACCGGAGCGCCGCCGCCTTGTGCATACCAGGTCTCCATGTTCAGCGTCGCATCGCAATAACTGCCGTTATAGGTGCCAACCCAGACATCGACACGCCCGTTCAGGTTCTGCGCCCCCCTGATCTCAAGCCGGGGGTCGAGATTGCCATTGCTGTCATCGTCAAACAGCCAGGTGGTGTTGGCTGTGTTCACCAACAGCACCGAATCGCAGGCGCTGACCACATCGGCGACCAGATAATAGGGGTCCATTCCGCTCAGGTAGAACGAGAAATCCGGCGCCGATGTGGCGTAGCCGGAATTGTTGAACCCGCAATTGCGCAGGTTGTTCTGACCACCGGCCACAACGCTGAAGGATTGGGGGCTGTATAGCTGGTCGCCCGAATAGGTGTAGGATGCGCCGGTCTGGTTGTAATCCGGACAGGCGAGCGCCACCGTTGCCGAGGCAAGGAGGCCGAAAAGGGCCATTGCTAAATATCTCACGGGTTCTTTCCTCCAAAATAACAAGTTGAGATCATGACTTGATTTCGTCCCAATACGCCGATCGCACATGATCCTTTCTCGATCGGCTCGGCCCCGTCCCGATCCCCGGGGCCCTTGGAGCAGGAAAGACCGCACCGGGCCGTCCCTGCCATTCACTAATTCCATTCCCTTCCTGCATCCTTGCCGTCTCGGCGGACCCTACCGCAAACCGCCCCGATCCCCGCTGCACGCTCACGGATATGCAGGCAGAGCGGCACCGCAATCGAGACCGGGTAACGGGTTTGAATCCGCGTCAAAGGGGGCGCGCGATCCACGGCACGACCGGCGCGCGACACCGAAGTCAGGATCGCAGACAGAAATACAGACATTCAAAATCCCTCCCTAGGGTTGTCGGCCAGCACCCCCAGGCCCATTGCGACCCGGTTCTTGTCCTGCGCGCACCGGCCCCGCCTTTTGGTGGCCCAACATGGTGGCGCTCTGGACATGGCACAAAGCTGCGCCGTGTTGCTGATAGGTGCCTTAACCGGCGTTAAAGGTTCAAAAATAATCGCGTCGATCACAACATGGTCTTTGTCTTACAGCAAGGATAACAACCTTCCAGCGCAAGAACCTAGGGAAAAACACGGGGGGCATGGAAAAAGATTATGCACAAACCCGTGCACCCAAACAAAAAAAGGGCCGCACAGATTGTGCAGCCCCGATTTTTTCTCAGTAACCCGGTAGAGGGGTTTATGCGTCGTCCAGCGCCTCGATGGCCTTTTGCAGGTCCTCTTTCGAGACTTCCTTGTCGGTGACCTCGGCCATCTCAAAGACGAAATCGACGACCTTGTCTTCAAAGAGCGGCGCGCGCAGCTGTTGTTGGGCGGCCTGGTTTTTCTGGATGAACTCAAAGAATTCACGCTCCTGACCGGGATATTGCCGGGCCTGGTTCATGATCGCCTGCGTCATCTCGGCATCGCTGACCTGAACGTCGTTCTTCTGACCCAGCTCGGCCAGCAAGAGCCCCAGACGCACCCGGCGTTCGGCCAGGGTCTTGTGCTCGTCGGTGGGCTCGACCTCGGCGTGGTCATGGCCTTCGACATCGGGGTTTTCCTCATGCCACAGCTGATGCGCGATCTGGCCCGCCTCGGCATCGACCAGCGAGGGCGGCAGATCGAATTTGACCGCACCATCCAGCTGATCCAGAAGCCCGCGTTTCATCACGGCGCGCGCGGCGTCGGTATATTCGGATTTCAGGCGGTCCTCGACCTGACCACGCAGGGCATCGAGGCTTTCAGCCCCGAACTGTTTGGCCAGCTCATCATTCAGCTCGGCCGCCGCAGGGGCTTTCACTTCCTTGATCTTGCATTCAAAGACCGCGTCCTTGCCGGCCAGATGTTCGGCACCGTATTCCTCGGGGAAGGACAGCGCGACATCCTTCTCATCGCCGGCTGCACAGCCGACAAGCTGTTCCTCGAAACCGGGGATGAAGCTGTTGGAGCCAAGTGTCAGCGGGTAATCCTCGGCGGCACCGCCCTCGAAAGGCTCACCATCGACTTTGCCCAGGAAATCGATCACGACCTGATCGCCGTCTGCGGCCGCGCCCTCCTTGGCCTCGAAATTCTGTGCCGATGCCGCCAGATTGTTCAGCGCCTCGGCCACGTCATCCTCGGCCGGGGACACGACCAGTTTTTCCAGCGAGAACGATTTGAAATCGACTTCCGGAATCTCGGGCAGCGCCTCATAGGACATCGCGACAACAACATCGTCGCCCTCTTTCCAGTCCTCGTTGACCATTTTCACTTCGGGCTGCATCGCCGGGCGGTCGCCGCTTTCTTCCAGGTGGCTCTGCATCGCGCCATCGACGCTTTCCTGCATCGCTTCACCGATCAGCCGGGGTCCGAACTGCTTTTTCAGCAGCGCCATCGGCACCTTGCCCTTGCGAAAGCCCTTCATCTCGACCTCGGGCTGCGCCTCGACCAATTTTTCGTCCACTTTCGCGGCCAGCTCGGCACCGGTGATGGTGATCTCGTAACCGCGTTTGAGACCGTCGTTCAGCGTTTCAGAAACCTGCATGGCATTCCCTATATATCCTGTGCAGGGCCCCTGCCCCGCAACGTCCAATTTTGCGGTCTTCTATGCGTGGCGGGCCATGCGTGCAAGGGTGATTTGGCAATTGTCATGGGCCGCGGGCCGGGTCCGGCAGACAACCGTCACGGGCTCTTTGGAATTTCCCCGTGACGCCGGGCACCGGCAACGGTGCGATCCGGGTCCGCGCAAAACCTGCCGTGGTGCGGAAAACGAGAGATGTGACAGGGTTCCGCCCTTGATCAGGCCAAGGGATTTCTGCCCGTTCGGAGCAAAAACTGTTGATGCCAGCGGGCTGCGAAACCGGTGTTTGGGCCGAAAACAGCGCGCCTGCCGGTCAGGCCCCGATCTCGTCATGATCGGTCAGACATTCGGAATGATCGCGCAGCACTTCAAGGATCTTGCACTCGGAAACGCTGTTGCCCGCGCATTCGCTCACCATGCGGCGCAGTTCCTTCTTCAGGGCCTGAAGACGCTCGATGCGTTTTTCGACCAGCAAAAGGTGGCGCCGGGCAATCACGTCGGCCTCGGCGCAGGATCGGGACGGGTGATCGGACAGGTCCAGCAGATCCCGTATAACCTCAAGCGAAAACCCAAGCTGACGGGAATGCCGGATGAAGGCCAGGCGGTCCAGGTCGTGCTCGAAATACCGGCGTTGGCCGCCAGCTGATCGCCCCGGTTCGTTCATCAACCCGATCTGTTCGTAATAGCGGATGGTCTGGACCTTGGTTCCGGTCCTTTTGGAAAGGGTTCCGATGGTCAGCATGCCGATCCCCGTTGCTAAAGTGACTGTAGCTTAGTTCCGAGCCAACCCGAACGGGAGACCAAGTTCAAGAGGTATGTTCGGGCATTGCGCGCCGGTCTCACCCCGACCGCTCTGTGCCAGCGGCCGGGGTGGCGGCTCGGATCAGTTCACAAGCGGCATATCAGAGCGGGCAAGCACAAGTTCCGGCAGCCATGTAATGAGCTTTGGCCATGTCGCCAGCACCGCGATCAACAGCACCTCGATCGCCACCAGCGGACCGGCACCGCGGTAGATATCCGCAAGATTCACACCCGGCGGCGCGGCCATTTTTGAGAAAAACAAAGCATAGCCAAAGGGCGGCGTCAGAAACGAGGTCTGCAAGGCCAGCGCGATCAGCCCGGCAAGCCAGACATTGGCGAAGTAGACCGAGCCGACATGATCGGCAAAATCCAACTGGTTGAAGACGGGCAGCAGGATCGGAAGGAAAACCAGAAGGATCTCGATCCAATCAAACACGAAGCCCAGAATAAGAATGACACCAAGCAACAGCGCCAGCGTGGCCCATCGGCCAAGGTCAAAGCTGTCGATCCACAGGAACAGAACGTTGGGGCCGTCCAGCAGATTGAAGCCAAGCGAAAAGATGGTCGCCCCGACAACGATAAAGAACACCATCGATGTCATCGAGGCCGTCCGGACGAATGTCCTGTTCAACAGGCCGAAACTCATACGCCCGCGAAACGTCGCCACCAGCAAACCGCCAAAGACCCCGATGCCCGCCGCCTCGGACAAGGTGGCGATGCCGCCCACGATGCTGAGCGGAATCGCGGCGATGACCGAAATGGCAACGATCACCGAAACCACATCGCGCAGCGTCAGGTTTTCCTGATCCGGCTCTGAAACCTCAACGCGAGAGCGCTGCGTAATCGCAAAATACACCGCGAACAGGAAAACCAGCAGCAGAACCGGCACCACCAGCGCCGCATACATCAGAGATATCCGCAGTTGCAGCACGCCGGAGACAAAGAACAGCAGGATCGCCGGCGGGAAAACAACGCCAAGCGCGCCCGACGCCGCAACCGCCGCCCCCGCCGCGGAGGCCGGGTAGCCCGAGCGCAGCATCGGCCCATAGGCCACCAAAGCGACCGTCACAACGGATGCCCCGATCACCCCGGCGGCCGGGGCCAGGATCAGGCCGATGAGCAGCGTGGCGATGGCATAGCGACCCGGCAGGAACTTCAGCAGTTGGTCGAGGGCACGAAACAAGGTCGAGGCGATACCGCTGGCATTCAGCACCAGACCCAGAAATATCAAAAGCGGCACGCTGGTGAATTGAACGCTTTCATTGGTCAACACCCCGCGCACCCGCAGATAAATCAGACCGAGATGACCGAAATCCGTCTCTCCGATGAAAACAGCGGCCGAAAAGGCCAAAAACCCTACTGTGGTCATCACCAGGGCAACGGGAAAGCCGCTGAATACCCCCAGAGCCAACAACGCCAGCATGGCGACGGTCAGTATTTCATTCATCATGGAGCAGGTCTTCTTGTGAATTCGGTGCCATATCGGCGCGCCGTCCGCGCAGAAACGAGACATTCCGCGCGATGACGATCACGCCCGCGAGACCCAGAAAAGCAGGGCCCACAAACGCGGCGATGCGCCGGGCCCAGATGTCGGTTTCGGCGTATCTGGTGGTTCGCATCAACCCGTCCCAGCCGTAATAGACAAGGATCGCTGACAGCGGCAGCAGCACGATCAGGCAGCCGATGATCTCGATCCGGGCCAGTGTTCTGGATGCCCATTTGCGTCGAAACACGTCGACCCGGACATGGCCGTCGCGCAGGTAGGTAAAGCCTAGCGTCATGAATATCAGGATGAACAAAAGGGAGGTGGAAAGATTGGGCAGGATGTAGGACACGCCGAGTCCCAGCTTGCGGTCCAGCATCTGGAGGCCGGCAAAAAAGGCGATGGGGATCACCGTCACCCAGGCGGTGACCACACCCACGGATCGGATGATGGTCTCCAGGCGGTTCAGAAATCTCAATTCACCGTCCCCTTCGCCGGGTTCTGGGTAGGCCGGTGGCCCGGTACCGCCCGCCCCTCGCCCGCTTTATTGCCGCGGCTCATCCCTTTGTGATCGGTCTTTGCGCGCAACAGCCGCAGCGCGTTTGCCACCACAAGCAGCGACACCCCGACATCGGCGGCAATGGCCCCCCACATGCTGGCCAAACCAAAGGCGGTGAGCCCGACGAACACGGCCTTGGTGGCAAGCGACAGGCCGATATTCTGATGGATGATGCCCATCGTCCGGCGGGAATGCGCAATCAGCCATGGCACTTTTCCGATATCATCCGTCATCAACGCGATATCGGCGGTCTCGATGGCCGCATCCGATCCGACGGCCCCCATGGCAATGGCGAAATGCGCCCGGGCCATGGCGGGCGCGTCATTCACACCGTCGCCGATCATGGCCACGACGTCATGGCGGGCCACCAGATCCTCGATCGCGGTCACCTTGTCCTCGGGCAACAGCTCTGCGCGGACCTCATCGATACCGACTTCGGCGGCGACAGTGCGGGCGGTGCGGTCGTTGTCGCCGGTCAGCATGACGATGGTTTTCACGCCCTGCGCATGCAGCCGTGCAACGATACCCCGGGCGTCGGGGCGGATACGGTCGCGCAGCTCAATCAGCCCAAGCAAACGCTCGCCCGATCCGACCGCGACCAGCGTGCTGCCCGCCCCTTCGATCCGTTCCAGAAGGTCGCGGGGGATGGCCTCCGCCTGGCCCTTTTCGGATGCGAACCGGTCAGAGCCAAGCCAGACCGGCTGCCCCTGCCACGATCCTTCGACCCCCCGGCCCGGCACTGTCCTGGTATCCGTTGCCGCCTGGTTCAATCCGTCTTGCGCGCCACGCGCCAAAATGGCCCGCGCAAGAGGGTGTGAGGATCGCGCCTCAAGCGCCACCGCCGCGCTCAGCAGATCCTGCTGGCTCGCGCCGCCAAGCGGATGCAGGCTCGCGACCTCCGGTTCGCCCATGGTGATGGTGCCGGTCTTGTCCATTGCCAGCGCGGTCACCCGTGACGGAGCCTCGATATAGGCCCCGCCCTTGATCAACACCCCGTTGCGCGCCGAGGATGCCAACGCGGCCACAATCGACACTGGCGTTGAGATCACCAGAGCGCAGGGGCAGGCAATCACCAGCAGAACCAGCGCGTTGTAGATCCAGTAACTCCAAGCGCCTGCGAACACCAACGGTGGCACAGTGGCGATCAGAATGGCCAGAACCATCACGATGGGCGTGTAGATGCGGGCGAATTTGGTGACCCATTGTTCAACCTCGGCGCGCCGCGACTGCGCATCGCCCACCATGCGGATGATTTTCGACAGCACCGTGTCCCCCGCGACCTTGGTCGCCCGGACAATCAGGGTGCCGTCGCCATTGATCGTTCCGGCAAAAACGTCGTCTCCGGCCTCCTTTGCGACCAGAGCGCTTTCGCCGGTGATCGGGGCCTGATCGACATCGCCGCGGCCGTCAATCACCTCACCATCGAGAGCAATCCGGTCGCCACCACGCACAACGAAACGATCCCCGACCGCGACCTGGGCCGCGGGCACGTCGGATTCGGTTTCGTCATCGCCGATCACCCTTGCCGTCGGTGGCGCCAGATCCAGCAGCGCCGCGACAGCGTTGCGGGCGCGTCCGACGCTCCAGGATTCCAGGGTCAGCGACAAGGCAAAGAAGAACGCGACCGTCGCGGCTTCGAAAAACTCCCCAAGACCGATCGCGCCCGTCACGGCGACGATCATAAGCAGGTTCATGTCCGGTGACAGCCTGCGCGCTGCCGACCACGCCTTTGGCGCAACCAGCCAGGCCCCAAAGACAATTGCCAACAAGAACAACGCGGCCTCGACCGGCGGCATCGCCGCTTCGCCATGACCGGCAAAAAGCCGCAATGCCCCCGAGACGCCACTTTCAACAGCATGGTAAAGAAAACCGGCCGCCCAGAGCCCGCCGCTGAGACAGGTAAACAGCCGCTGGCGGGCAAAATGGGCGGCTTTATCACCCTCGACCGTCTCTGCATCCCAGAGCTTGGCCGTCATTCCGGTCGAACCGATGATCCTGATAACCTTTTCGGGGCTCAACGGCTTTGCGCCATCGAGAATGGTCATCCGGCCATTCAATACATCGAAGGCAAGATGGTCGCCGCCGCCAAGCTCGGGGCCCAGAACACGGCTCAGAATCGCGACCTCTTCCGCACAATCGAGCCCGTTGACGCGAAAACTCTGGCCGGAATCCGGCGGCGGAGATGCCGGCACATATGCATTCGAATCCGCGCCGCAGCAGGCGGTTTCTTCATGTTTGTGAGCGTGATCCTGAGCCAATTCCATGTCCTTTCGCAAATCTCAAACGCAACATAAGAGCTTCAGTAACTAGAGGTTCAAGACCCTTTTTTGACCTTCTTTTATTGCGGCGCGGACCTCGTGTATTTCGCCTGCGATCGGCACGGCGCACCGCTTGCCGCAAGATAATTATCCAATCCCAACATATTGAATCCCAAAATTTCCTGTGCTAACGATTCACGCAACGGGAGGACGATACCATCAGCGCGGTCACGGAACGTATGAAGCTTTTGCTTCGCACAGCATGTTTGCTGGTGCTCGTTGTGACGAGCATGATCGGTGCCTCGGCGCGGTTTGCCATGGCTATGGATTCCGACGCCGTCACCCGGGCGCGGCTGGACCTGTCGCAAGACTGTCAGCCCGGTACCGTAGCCATTTCCGATCTGTCCGGCGCTTCCTGCGATGCCGGTGAAGAGATTCCCGCCCAACAGGCCGGGTGTCCGATGATTAACGTTTGTCTGAATATGGGCACGGGGACAGTCCATTGCGGCCTGGTTACCGTGACAGATGTGTCAATCGTTCCCGCCGCCTGCACCAACGCTGTGCCGGCCGTCTTTTCGCGTAGCGCGGTTCTACGATCCGGGCTTGTTGCGGACCCGATACTGCAACCTCCGATCCTCTGAAACACCGTTCGCGGTTGCGCTGTGGCGCGACATAAGAAGTTCGTTTCAAAAGGGGAAAATCTGGAATGGAAAACGCACTCGGGCTGGCCGGATACCAGTCTACAATGATGATAATCGTATTCGCGGTGCTGGGGCTTGGCATCGCGGCGCTCTTCGCGGCGCTCTTTTTGCCGACACGCTGGCGACTGCCCTATTCGATGGAGTTTCTCTTCATCGGCCTGCTCCTGGTCATGGTCTGGTATGGCGACAGCCGTAGCGCCGAAATCTACGAGGCCTATCAGGCACCACTGGAAGAAGAAGGTGTTCTGGAAACCGGGTATGATCCGGAGAACAGCAGTTTCGACCAAGTGATCCGGGTTCTGGCCTTTCAATGGGGCTTTGCCTTTATCAACGAAGAGGATGAGATTTCACGCAACGCGGCTGTGGTACAGCCGGGAGAACGCGTGTTGTTCAGCCTCTTTGCCAATGACGTCATCCACGGCTTCAACATTCCCGCAGCCGGTATCACGGCCGAGTTCGAGCCTGGGGCCGAACGCGATGTCTGGATCCGCGCGCCCGAAGAGCCTGGCCGCTACCTGATCCAGTGCCTCAACTACTGCGGTGTCGGACATTCGCAGATGAAGGCATGGCTGGTCGTCGAAGGTGATGAGGACGCGGCTGAGGCCTGATCAGGCCCGCGCGGACATAAACAAATATAAACGGAAGGAAACCGCACCATGGCAAGCGTACATGATGCAGAACGCATGGGGGGCAAACCCCATTGGGAGGCCGTGGACATCATCGGTAAGATGACCCTGTCGACGCTTCTCTTTTCACATGACTACCGACACATCGCCATCAAGGGGATGCTCACCTCGATCGTGATGCTGGGCCTGGGTGGGCTGATGGCCATCCTGTTCAGAACCGAACTGGCCCTGCCCGATATCCAGTTTTTCGACGCGCGGCCCTATATGTCGCTGATGACCCTGCACGGCATGTTCATGGTCTTTGGCTTCATCATCCCGTTCGTCGTGTCGATCATGTATTACATGATCCCAAAGATACTGGGCACCGAACAGCTGCTCTGGGCGCGTGGCGCACAGTGGAGCTGGTGGCTCCTGATCATCGCGGCGGTGCTGCTGGTCATTTCGCGGCCTGACTTTACCTGGACCTTCTACCCGCCCATGGCCCTGCGGGTCGGTGGCGAGCTGATCTGGATGGGGTATATCGCGATTGTCCTGGTGGCGATCTCGGAATTCATCGCCGGCGCGGTTCTGTTCAAGAACGGCTGGGATGCGGCGCGCCGCATCGGCTGGAAAAAGCTGCCATTGATGGGCTGGGGCGCTCTTTCGGAGGGGATCCTTCTGGTTGGTTCGACCCCGATGCTGGGGCTGGTCGGCATCATCATGTATACCGATTGGGCCGGTATCACCGCGCTTTATGATCCGTCGCGCGGCGGTGACGTCATCACCTTCATGTACATGTTCTGGTTCTATGGCCACCCGGCCGTCTATCTGCCGCTGATGCCTGCCGTGGCCGCGCTTTACACGTTGCTGCCGCGATTCCTGGGGCGTCCGATCTGGAGCTACTGGTCGGCTGTGACGGCTTTCGTGCTGCTGACCGTGCTGGGCTTCATCGTGTATCCCCACCACTTCCAGCCGGCTGAAAACGTCAGCGGATGGCTGCAACGCACAACGCAGATCCTGACACTGGCGATCTTCATCCCGTCCACGCTGCACGTCTTCAACTGGATTGCGACCCTGTGGTCCGATCCGATCCCGGATGCGGCACGGCGCGCGATCCCGTTCAAGTTCATGGTTGCCTCGATCTTCTTCCTGATGGTCGGCGGCGTGACGGCCTATGTGAACGCCCAGATCGCAACCGACAGCGATTTCGTGCACAACACCTATTTCGTCCCGGCGCATTTCCACGCCATGTTCGTTGGCTTCATGGCCAATATGGCGATGGCGGGGTTCTACTATCTCTACCCCTACTTCACCGGACGGATGTTCAACCAGGCCCTTGCCAACACCCATTTCTGGTTCTGGCAGATCGGGATCTTCGCCAAGGTGACGCTGATGTATTACCTGGGCTTCAACTACTTCCCGCGTTGGGTGGTTGACTATCTCGACCTGCCGCAATGGTCGATGCCGCAGATGATGCTGACCGGGGCCGCCTATCTGATTGGGCTCGGGTTCATCGTTTTCGTCATCAACACCATGATAAGCTCCACCCGCGGAGCACTGGTTTCGGGCGACCCCTGGGCCATTGACGGTGACGATACCACCGCCGCGGCCGAGCCTGTCCCGGCTGAATAAGAAGGAATACCCAAATGATCATGAGATTTTTTCTGCTGTTCGGGCTCGTCCTTCTTGGAGGGACAGCCTATTTCATCGTGGTGGAAACACCCCCAACCGTGCAGGCGGCCCCCGCCGTCGGGGAATATGCCCGCCTGCGTGAAGAGGGCATCATCCCCGAGGGGGATATGGAGGAAAACGAGGAGATCGAGCACGACGTTTTCGGGGTTCCGCCCGAGGATGAGGCGATGATCGAGGCGGCGGCTGCCAACATGGACATGGGCGACATGGACATGGGCGATGGCGGTGCCATGGATATGGGCG
>Ga0316204_10005878_pt1 | contig 19621 bp, 19 predicted proteins | sample 6monrhotite_MG_2_FD_205661 | JGI IMG/M metagenome (GOLD analysis project Ga0316204, IMG submission 205661) | Microbial mat bacterial communities from mineral coupon in-situ incubated in ocean water Damariscotta River, Maine, United States -... | ecosystem: Environmental > Aquatic > Marine >...
GTTTATTTGGATGATAGAGCAAATTATTATTTATACGGTTGATGGCTTTTTTGCCAGGCGTATCAAAGTAGTCATCATCTAAACTTGCGAATGTTTCATTCATATCATCCAACCAGGCAATAAAGAAATCTCTTATTGCATGATACTCCTTACGATGCACATCCATCCACGATTTATGGTTGTTCTTCTGAAGTCGTTCTAAAAAGTCAAAAAGTGCCGTAAAACTCATAGGGCTATTGCATGCTTTTGATCTGTCCTTTTAGCTCTTCCATAGATGCATGGAGTTGTTTTAACAACCCGCTATTGGCGGGTTCTTCCAACCCAAAGGTGAGTTTACTATTGACCAGCCATAATTCTTGAATATGCGCTATTTCGATATCTATGGGAAGGTAGTCTTCATTCAACGAAACTAGGGTTACCTTATACGGATTGTTAGTTATTTTCTGAAGTTTTTTAACAAGTACAGAATCGTGCATCACAACAATGTATATTCTACTATCAGAAGCTTCGGCGATGTTAGAAACTGCTTTTCCCAAGACCCAGTCATTGGGCCTAATGCTTGGCAACATACTATCCCCTTCCACCTGAAAACCACGATACGTAGCGTTTCGGTATTGGGGTAATGGAATATTAAACGTTGGTAAGGACTGATACCATTCAACATCCTGAATGTTGTGAGGGTATCCAGCTGCTGCCTTTTGATTCACGAGAAGAATGTTATCATTTCCTTCTTCAGATAAGGTGATTATTTTTGGGCTCACATCTCCTCCATTCACATCCATGTATTGAACATGGCTTTTTCCAAACAACCAAAGCGGATTAATCCCAAACTGGTTGAGTAATTCCATGACTACTTTTCCAGAAGGTTTGGTTTTACCTCGTTCAATATCAGCTGTACTCGTTCCTACATCCAAAAGTTCGGCAAAAGATTGCTGTGTGAAGTGCAGTTCTTCACGCACTTTTTTAAAGCGAATGGCTTCTATGGGAATGTTCCTGTCCATACTCAAATATAGTTAATTTTGGAATATTTCCAAATTCTAGTAGGAATATTTCCATAAAAATACATTTTTGGGGTCAATTGTAACCATATAGGGCAAATGCGTGTCAAATAATTAGGTGAAATGTCCTATCAATCAAAAAAAACGTTAATTTTAACATAATATTAATCGCTAATCTATATCAACTATGAAAAAAATTTGTTTATCAATTGCAGCCTTATGCTTAATTGTATCTGTAACTTCTTGTAGAGAAACTAAAGAAGGTGCTGAAGATGCAGCTAATGAAGTAGAAACTGTAGTAGAAGAAGCTGGAGACGCTGTGGAAGAAGCAGTGGAAGACGCTGGTGAAGCTGCAGAGGAAGCTGGCGAGGCAGTAGAAGAAGCCGTGGAAGAAGTTGTTGATTCTTTAAAGTCTGGTGCTGAAAGTGCCATAAATGACGCAGGTTCTGCGGCCGCAAACGCGCTGAAAGAAGGTGCTGACAAGGTCAAAAAAGAAGTTACTGGTGACAACAATTAAATAAATCACCCACAAAAAAAGCTCCGTTATACGGAGCTTTTTTTTGCTCTAAACTTGAGGTTGAAACCATCAGATTCTAGCATCAAACATTTTGGAAACGACCCAAGGTTCATTTTGGATACTGACACAAAATTTGTACCTTCTCACCACATAAAACCAGCTTTTTTTGCTAACCATCGAGCAAAACAGGATTCTTTGTAGCGGACGCGCTTTATTTTACTACCCCCCACAAAAAATAAGCCCTTTACTTACAAGAATTCCTACAAAAAAGCTAAATTTACCAGAGATTGACTAAAAACTAACTAAATAATTTGAGTATTTATCGAAATAAATTGTAGGAATTTTCCTATTAAAGTATCTTTGGGGCTTAACCCCAAAACTTTATATTATGAAAAAGCTTATGTTTATTTTCGCACTAGTTGCACTTGTTGCAAGTTGTACTCCAGAATCTATTGAAAGTACTACCGATGAACAACAAATCGACAAAGCAGACTACGAAATTCCTGATAACGGATAAAAAAAATCGTATTCTAGTAGGGGTGTTGCTGTCTTTGATATTGATAGCAACACCTTTTCTTTTTTATATGTATAAGTACGCGCCTCCAAAAATTGAAGAATGGGATACTATTTTTGGAACCATTTCCTCGAGTGGCTTTAATAGTGTACAATCCTATATGCATGCGCTTTTCACCAAAATCACCTTTGTACTCTTAACAGGTATATGGTTCTTAACTTCACGTAATTGGTGGAAGTATGCCATCCTAGTTCCCTTTACCATGTTTTTATTTCAACTTTCGGGCGTGGTTAACCAAAAGATTCAATACATAGATGAATACGATTTCTGGTATTCACTTCCTGTAATTTTACCAATCCTTTTCTTCCTTATATATATCTCATTTCGATTAAGTCGCCGTCCTAATGATGGCAGTGATCTTAAGGAGCGTGTTGACCAAGAAATAAGTAACATCTTTAGTGACAAACTATAACACTTCACGCCACCCAATAAGAAATATGAAACAAAATCGTTAATCTTCTTGTAACGAGGTGTTATCCTTTACAAAAATATAAAGGTTTAACAATTTAAATGCAGCTAGTAATTGCATTGCTTTCTACAATATTTGTAAATTCGTGCTATTAAAAATAGTAGATGCTTATGGGGTCTTTCAACTTTACGAAATGGAATAACATACTAGGATGGTCTGTTTTTGCCATTGCCTTGCTGGTATACTGGTTAACGGTAGAACCTACCGCAGGTTATTGGGATGCTGGGGAATATGCCACAACGGCCAGTAACTTAGAAGTAGGGCACCCTCCTGGAGCACCATTATATCAATTATTGGGTGCTTTTTTCTCCATTTTCGCTATGGATACAACTACTATTGCACTTACCATCAATTTAATGTCCGTTTTTGCCAGTGCCTTTGCCATCCTTTTTATGTTCTGGTCACTCACCATTCTATTGCAGAATGTCGTTTCTAAGCATCAGGAAATTACAAAAAACGGAGCCATGGCAATTCTAGGTAGTGCCGGAGTTGGTGCTTTGGCTTTTGCCTTTACAGACAGTTTTTGGTTTAACGCGGTTGAAGCCGAAGTATACGCCATGGCAGCCTTTATGATGTCTGTGTTATTCTACTGCGCATTGCGTTGGGAACGCGAAATGAACACCCCTCGAGGTGATCGTTGGGTCATTCTCATTGCCTTTTTAATTGGACTCTCCTTTGGAGTTCACTTTATGGGTCTTCTTACCATTCCAGCCATGGGATTCTTGTACTTTTTCAAAAACTACAAAACCGTGACTGTGAAGAATTTTATCATCGCCAATGTCGTCACCGTTGCCATACTACTATTTATCTTTAAATTATTACTTCCTTTTTCATTAAAACTTTTTAGTGCTTCGGAATTGTTCTTTGTAAACAGTATAGGACTTCCCTTTAACTCAGGTACTATTATCGCGGGGCTTTTCTTTATTGTTTTGTTCTACTACGGCCTGAAGCGCACCAGAAAATTGGGCTTTGTAAAAATGAATACCTTACTGCTATGCGTACTGTTTATTTTTATTGGATTTTCCAGCTGGCTCATGCTTCCTATCCGAGCCAATGCAGGTACTGTGATTAATGAAAACAACCCAAACAATGCTCGAGAACTACTCGCCTATTACAATAGAGAGCAATATCCCGAAACACACTTGTTTTATGGTCCATTGTTTACCGAAGCCTATGTAGGCTTAGACCCTGATAATCCATATAAAGACGATAAACCTAAGTACGAGAAAGACGTTACTGCTGGAAAATATGTAATTGTAAACAACTATAAAAATGCCAGTCAAAACACCGATGATTCCCAAAAGGCCATTTTTCCTCGTATGTGGAGTCTGGAACACAACGCCAATTATCTAGAATTCACAGATGGGCTCGAATTTGGCGTAAAACGACAATATCGTGGTGAAGAGCGGCTGCTCCAAGAGGTTAGCAAATTCAAAGAAGCCTTTGATGAAGGACTTGTTGACAAGGCTGATTACAACTCATTCCTGCAAGATTTTGGACCCTTTTTAGATATCAAAAAACCGACACTCTTTCAGAATGTAAAATTCATGTTTCAGCATCAATTTAGCTATATGTATTGGCGCTATTTTATGTGGAACTTTGCTGGACGACAAGATGATGTCCAAGGGGAACGGACAGATCTACATGGAAACTGGATAAGTGGTATCAAACCTATAGACGAATTCCGTTTAGGGTCTCAAGACAACCTGTCCAGTGATGCTAAAAACAACAAAGCTCGAAATACCTACTTTTTCCTTCCCTTACTTTTAGGAATCCTAGGAATCGTATTCCATGCTAAAAATGATAAAAAGAGCTTTTGGGTGCTCATGGTACTATTCCTGTTCACAGGGCTGGCCCTAAAGGTATACCTCAACGAAAGGCCCTTTGAACCGCGAGAACGTGATTATGCATTGGTAGGTTCTTTTTATGTGTTCGCCATATGGATTGGGTTTGGGGTATTTGCCTTATACGAGATTCTAAAAGCCTATATGAAGCCAAAAATTGTGCTTCCGCTGGTGCTAACGGCTACCGCCTTAGCAGCCCCTGTGCTATTAGTGGCTCAAAACTGGGACGATCATGATCGCTCCGACAGATATACAGCCAATTCTATGGGTAGGATGTATCTGGATTCTTGTGACACCAATAGTATTCTATTCACCATAGGAGATAATGATACTTTTGCTTTGTGGTATATGCAGGGTATCGAAAAATACCGACAGGATGTGCGTATTGTAAATACAAGTCTATTTCAAACAGACTGGTACATTGACGATATGAAAAAGAAAGCGTACAGCAGTGACCCTATTCCGTCACAGCTCACTCATGATAAGTATAAATGGGGTACTCGAGACTTCCTGTTCTTTCAGGAAACCAAACAGGATACCGTTGATATCAATACCTGGATGAATTGGGTAGCCAATGACAGCCAAGTGACTAAAGTAGAACTGCAAAGCGGGCAATTTGCCAATACCTTCCCGTCCAAAGTGATTCGTATTCCTGTAGATAAAGAGGCCGTATTACGCAATGGTATTGTGGCCCAAAAAGATGCAGACCTCATTGTTCCTTACATAGACATCAACGTCAAAGGAGATGTTATTTATAAAAACAGAATGATGATGCTGGATATTATTGCCAATAATAATTGGGAACGACCCATATATTTTAGTGGAGGGAGTTTTGGCGATGATGACTATATCTGGATGAAAGACTATCTTCAGCTAGAAGGTGTCGTGTATAAATTAGTTCCTATCAGAACACCCTTAGATCGAGGAAGTCCTTTTGAAATGGGACGAATCGATTCTGAAAAAATGTACGATATCGTAATGAGTTGGGATTGGGGTAATAGCGGAAGTCCGGAGATCTACCATGATACCGAAACGCGCCGAAACGGAATTACTTATCGTAGTAACCTAGCGCGTTTGTCAGAAACATTACTTCAGGAAGGCGAAACCGAAAAAGCCGAAAAAATTCTGGATCTGGCTATGGAAAAAATGCCGGTAGAGTATTTTGAATACTATTCCTTGCTTGAACCCTACGTCATAGGATACTATGAAGTTGGCAAACCGGAAAAGGCCCGACAGGTATATGAAGAGGTTTCCAAAAAATACCAAGAACACTTGATCTATTACAGTGGTCTAGAACTATCTAGACAATACCTGTTGCCTGATGAGATCATAAGTGATATGGAACGTTATCGTAGCCTTATAGATGTTTTAATTATCTACGACAAGGAAGAATACGTGAAACAAGAGGCTTCTAAGTTTAATGATTACTTAAAGCTCTTCCGTCATTTCTACGGAGAAAAAGAAGGAATCGATGTAGAGAAAGAACCGCTCCTCGATCCTGATCTAGATCTATTGCCTTCAGATTCAGTAGAAATACCTTTAGACACTACAGAAGGGAGTTAATCTATCTACCCTATTTGATAAAACAAAGAAGCCCCGCAAATGCAGGGCTTCTTTGTTTCCTATATTCACACATCAATGTAACTACTCTGTAATTCGACTTGGATAAACATCTTTAATTTCTTTGGATTGTTCTTCATTGAGCTCGCCGAATGGGAGTCCGTATCTCTCCTGTGAAAGTTCTTCTCTTAGCGCTCCAATGGCCGCAACTATTTCGTTCTGAACAGTTATATACGTTTTATATGCCGCCTTAAGATCCGGCTTGAGTGAGATAACCGTATTTGATTTGGAGGATCTCACATAGGATTTAACTCGTTTTCTCAATCCTTGAAGCTGGATAATCTCTTCATTCACATATACTTGATCTTTACTGTCTATTGTGATAAACAAGGCCTTGGACATATCTACGGGAAGCTCGTCTCTGATAGGAGGCAATTGTCTGCTTATCCCTGAATCAAGAGTCACACCAATGACGTCAAGCATAAAAAAAGTATTCAATTTATAATAGTCCAATTCCATATCCTTATCATCTAATACAGAAATGAGACCTTTAGCGAATTCCGAAGATTCAAAATTCCCATTGCCGTCAATATCATCTAGGATGTCCCGCAATCCGAATATCTTACTATTATTTTGATCTATGGAATCTAATATTTGACTCTTACAATTTTCGCTAGCCTCGAAGTCAGGCTTACTCACGTTTGTTAAAATACTCGCAAACGATTGAGGCAATTTTATAATTAATGTACTATCATTGGCCAAACGTTCAAACATTTCGATATAGCTTTTCCCACTATTTGAAGCGATAATTTTTTCATTAATCAAGAGATTTTCGAAGTCAAGCATGGCTTGTTTTAACTCAGAACCATTGTCTGGAATGTGGCTATAGAGACAATTCATCAATCGCGTTTCGTCCCGCTCACTTTGTGACGTACATGAAAAGGTGAAAACTAAAAAAGATACTAGAACATAGATTTTTGGCTTCATAAATGGCTAGGTGTTTCCGAAGAACTAAGATATGTTTTTTTCGAAGAGTCTTCCGTACATCAAGATTTGTAAATCCTTGACGCAACGCTCGCTATTCTATCACTTACGTCCAATCGTGAAATTGTATTGCTCCTTTTTAATAGTTTGCAACGATTATGTATTTACGGTTATATAGCCTAAGAGGTTCGCGATACTAACTGCGCAAAAAACAGATCCCGCCAACATCATTAAAACAATACCAGCATAGTTGAATCCTTTTTCTTTATAGATGATAAACTTTTTGGGATCCTTAGGGTGATAGATAACTATTACTTCTTTGTTTATTTTATTCTTATAGGATCTAAATCTGCTTATATCGGTGGCGACATAAAAAAAAGGTTTCCCTTGAAATTCTTGCCCTTGACTAGTTGCAAAGGTTATTACCGGAATTTTATAGCCATCACTATCGGCTTGATGCTGTAAAATTTTACCTATGCTTCTGCTCCCTTTTTTCTGAATAATCCGAATAAAATAAGCATAGTATATAGCCGCTCCTAGTATTAACACTCCCAAAATTAGAGCACAAACAATGGGCTTGTAAAACATAAAGAATACAAAGGTTATGAAGATAGGAATCCCGTACTTATTAAAAAAAGGTGGTGTCAAAATACAATGGTTGTTTCTATGAGTTTCTCTTTTTGGGAAAACGTTACAAGTTACTTCCCTATGTTATGTGCGCTGTTGTATGGTTTACTTTATTCTATTTTCCACTGTTCCAAATCATGCACTGGATTTGGCAGTCTTTCATTTAGCCATTTCGTTAAAGTTCCAGGTCTAAAATCGGGGTCCTTAGTTTCAATAACCCAAGATAAAAAATCTTCAGGCCCACCGTTCATATAAGGTGCGGGAGAAACAGGATAGAAAACCGTAGGCAACCTTTCATTTATTGAAATGTAATTCACTACACACCCTAATTCCTGCACAACATTCCACGCCAAGTTGTGACTAATATCAAGTTGAAGCTTAATCCACCACATTCCATCATTTTCTGAACCAAAGGAAATAGGTTTAATTATAGATGGAACTTTCTCAAGATATTCAATTAAGGTTTTAAAAGCTCGTTCGTCCAATTTTTCATTACTTTTTGAATCGTCGTCATTCTTTAAGAAATCAACGCTCGTTTTTAATAGTAGGTGAAGCTATAATTTGTAATTCCATTGGACGGATCATTTTCTATAGCTTCCACTATTTGGTTTTCCGAATTATAGGTGTACGTAAATGTGATGGGTTGTTCATTATTATAGGATATGGAAGTTAGATTGTTAGGGAGGTATGGGAAATCATAGTTAGTACTTTCGTTAAATGTCCAACCGCTACCCCAAAATAAGAATATAAAGTCAGCTACATATTTTGATCCAACTTGATTAAAAAAAGGATTGATATTCGTATCGTATGTATATTGATATGTTTTCGTTAACTCATCGGTATCACTATCGTACTCCTCATTTAATATCAAATTTCCACGGATATCGTAGGTAAAAATTTTATAAAAATAACTCGTTTCCAATCTAACAACTCTTCCGTTAGCATCTAAGTTAACAACTACTAACACCGGTCCCGATCCAAAGTCGGCGGTGGCTTGATTCTCTTGATACGTTACCACGGCATTTTCTCCTTGATTGTGACCAAATGCAATTATTTTTCCCTCAGCATCATACTCATATGAAAATTGAATATCAAATACATTTCCATGTTGAAAAAACTCATAAACACCCTTAAGCATAACATTTCCATCACCATCATATGTATATGTATTCTCAATAGTCTGGTTAGCATCATCCCCCGAGGCTTTTATCAATCTATCATCGTCATTATATTCATAGGTAATCTCAAAACCATCGTTTACCGTTCTAATACGTCCCGTGTTTGGGAGATTACTAGTATCATCGCCCATGTCTGTCATTGGAGGAACTGTGTCATCATTACCTGTGTTGCAAGAGAGCAATAGTAGGGACAGTAGTAAAAAAAGATATTTTGAGACAGACATGATATATTTCTTTGATAATGCCTTTAAGATAGGGAAAAGTTATTCAACATTGAATGTTTCCATACGGATGTACAGTTTTAAAATTTATGCATTCTATTTAGATATTGCCCTTCATGTGCCAGTAATAGCTATCGCTACTCTGAGTTGTGTGCTATTTTATTCTTTTTCAGTTATCAACTCTGTCAAGCCCATAGGTGAAACCACATTAAATTCACCGCTACTTTCCACTACATGGATCTTGGTAAATTCACCTTCATAATACCAATAAAATTCTGTCGAAATCGGTTGAGTATGTTCGTAAAAAAACTTTTCCACCAATGGTTTTAATCTCTGAATGTAAAGAACAAAATTCAAGGGATTGCTTTTAGATATTTTGTGAATATTCACGATTCCTTTATTGGGAATAGCTACAACAGACCCCCATTCTCCAACAAATTCTGGGGCATTGTTCTCCAAATCTAGTGCAATACTTGCTCCATAATCTTCATTTTCTATAAAACACACTTCAATTTTTTGGTCATTAACGTCAATTACTTGTGTTGCTTTTACAAACTCCTGTTTGTTGACATTTCTTTGAGCAATATCGAATACTTCATCAACTGTTTTATTCCACAAATCAAACATATTCTTTTGAATTGGAGTAAATGCCGAGGGCAGATCTAACATTAAAAGCGATAAGGTCCCGTCCAAATGTTTTTTTACCACCAAATTGTCTGTTCCTCCATTCTGAGTGATAAAACTCTCCTTATAAATTCTAATGCTGAAATAATCCACCAAAGTTTCAAATTTGCTTGGGTCGAGTTGTTTCTGCTTTTCCATGGACTCATACATGCCATCAAAATGGGAATTAATCAATTCAACCCAGTCTTCTTTCTCTATTTCGGAACATTTTAAAATCAGATTGTGCAGCGTTAGCATAGAATAATCTTCTCCTTTTTCAAGTGCTATTACTCCTTTTTCTACCGAAACAATTTTGTAGTATTTGGAAATGGCTTTCACGGATTCATTGACCAATTTTTTGTATTCTTTTTTAGATATTTCATTTTCGTAACCTTCTGGCAAAGAGTAGTCAATATTTTGGGCGGACACGTGCAAAGAGGCAACTACTATTAAAAAAGAAATAAGTTTTTTCATACTATAAATTGTTCACAACAGTGTTGTCTATTATTTTATGGCTGTAGGAATCGCTATCATCATCTATTTCCTCCATTATTACATGAAAATATTGATAGAATAAAAATTACAACTATGGTCTTATTCATAATGTTGCCAAAAACTATATAACGCTTCAGTGAGTTATGGTAGCCTAAATTACTTAAAATTCCTTTTAGGTGTCTTAAGTGATTCTCAGATAGAAATACCCGAAGCAACAAATCTTATATGCTGTTCCAACATCTTAATTTTTTATTATTGTATTGCTGGAAAAAACTAATTCACCATCCCGTATCACAAGAGAGCAATTAAAAGTGTCCTTAGATTTTAGGTTTACAACCATGAATTGGTCCTTGCTATAATTATCTTTTTCACGTTCAGTTTCAATAATTTGATAATTATCTGATTGAATTGATTTTCTAAAATAGTTGTATTCATTTTCTGTAAAGATTTCTTCAAAATTTTTCCAATCAACCTTCCCTCTTTTCCTAAGTACTTTTTCATGTTCGCTTTCATTTGATACTTCCCCTTTTAATTGAGGTAGATCAATTTGATAATAGACATTTACCTTATTCACTTTTTTTCCATAAAGTATAACATCTACACCCCAAATCCTCTCGTAACCATTATCTAACAACACATCAGTTGTCACTTTTTGATTAACTTCAAATGGTTTTCTAATTTCTTGATTTTTGGAATCATTGCAAGAAACTAAGAGTACGACGATCATATATATCAGTATTTTCATTAAATGTGCCATAACAGTTTAGTTATAAAACGTTCGGTGAAACATGTAACGAGTTTTTCAATCGTTTAGCTAAATTAGAAGTATAAGTTCTACTAAGCATACTCTTTTTACTTTTCCAATGTCAAACAGCAAACTGTTTGAGGTGATGATTTAAATGATACATGGCGAGATCAATCCATTCGTTTCGTGTCATTTTTCCGAAATATGGATGTTCAGCGAATTCAAAATCTTTGTCTAACGCAGAGAAATCTATGATATACTCCTTTAGCATGCTTTTGTCATTTTTAAAATTAGTCGGTAACGTTCCTTCTCCTTTTATCAATCTAAACCCTTTAGGAACGGGAGCCGTTTTTCCTGACCTTGCAAGTCTTAGCACTTCTTCGGGGTCAACAACCCCATATTCCTTGGCTTTTTTTATTCCCTTGGCCATTCTAAAAAAGTCTGTACAATGGCATATCATCTCATTGGCATTCATGCTTCCAAATAGCGGCTTTTGTGAAGCTTCTAATTTGTCTATTCTTTTATAAAATTGTTGAACTTGTTCTTCTGTAAAATTCATCCTGTTATTTTCTGTTTTGCGGCTATCTACTGATATAAGATTTTTAATGATTGGCTAACGCCACCATGACTGCTATCTCGGAGTATCCCGCAGAACTAAATTAAACTATTTGGTCGATATTTTGTGGTAAGGAGGATGAGTTATGAAAATTCTCACCTATCAATGCGTTGCTAACGATCTGATGCTGAAACGTGCAGGTTAACTTGTGTCTTCGGGTTGGCCTTACGATACTTTCGGTGGATAGTGATATTGTAGCTCCGCCACGTATTTTTCTTAACGACATGTATCTGGCCAATCTTTCCGAAAGGTTTACCTTCCTTAGCAAGCCAATGGTTATAGACATCACTGGCCAGTGCTCGTGGGATAATTATGTCTGGTCCATGCTTTACGCAACCACTACGCTCGTGTTTCTTACCATACATTTCAAAACGGCCATCTGCCCATATAATTTCGTCACTCATACGTCTGACCTGCTGGGCTATAGCTGCACGACGCCGAGTATATTCCTCTAACTCCTGGTCCATGGTTGATTCTTCGATGTCCAGTTCGATGTGCGCAAAACTAAAGGTCAATCCGATGAGTTTTATGCGGCTTTCGCACTCCCCAGCTTTGAGTGTCTGATCCATTAATTGTCCGAGCGATCTAATCTTCTGTTTAATACCAAGGTGGTTCGCCCAGACCGGCTGGTACTTTTTCCACCATTCTAATAACTCATCTCGCATACTTTTTATATGCATAACTTCCAGTTCATCTAATATTACTTTTTGGCGCTGCACAACTCCTGTATGTAACTGAATTGGAGTCGACTTTTGTGATGCTGGGTTGCGCTTCAATTGAGTAGATTGTTTTTCTTGAGGAATGTCATTAGCCATGTCCAGAAAGGCCTTTAGTTGTGAAACTTTTTGGCTATTATTCATTGCTCCCTGTAGCTTCTGATGCGCAATCGTTTCAGGTCGTTTGTCTGCAAACTGCACAGGTGTCTCGCCACCGTTTTGTGTCTGAGAGTTGGTGGAAGGAACCGATTGATGTTTACTTTTCTGTGTTTTATTAGCACGAGCCCGCATACGATACTATAATGAATCAATTTTCACATAAATTGATCGTATCAAGCTACCAATGAGTTTTTAAAGGAACTATACGTATAACTACGTAATTACCTAATAGTAATGGATAACTTGGTTGCCTTGTGCGTAATTGCAACCAGAAGTCTTATTTATTTAGGCGCTTCCTCTGATCTTTTTCCAAGTTGCCACATAAGTATTCCACCCGTTACAAACATCCATATAGAATATGCTCCTATTGGAATGCCCATTTCTACATTATTCAATATTGAAGTAGCAATCACGAAGGCTAGGGTTCCATTTTGTATACCGCTCTCAACGGTAATTGAAATTGCATTCTTTAAGTTCAATTTAAAGAACCTAGCCGTTAAATACCCCAATCCCATAGTTATGATATTTAATGCCAAGGTAACCAGTCCTACCTCTTTCATTGCACTGCCAATTAGTTTGAAATTTGCCGCTAATACTGCTAGAAAGACTAAAATAAAAATTACGGTAGACGCAATTCGCATTGGTTTTTCCATTCGTTTTGCAAAATGGGTTTTATGTTTACGAATGAACATCCCTATTGAAATTGGGATTACTGTGATAACCATTATTTGTAAGATTGTATCTACTATGGGTAATTTAATAGTGATGCCTTGTCCAGTTCCAAAATATTCTAATACATAGGACAGGATAAAAGGTATTGTTAGTATGCTTACAATACTGGCAATAGCCGTTAATGTAACTGACAACGCAATATTTCCTTTGCAAACCTGTGTTATTAAATTGCTGGTTGGGCCTCCGGGGCAGGATGCTAAAATCATCAATCCAACGGCCATTGTAGGGCTTAAATTAAAAGCTATGGCCAATGAAAAACCAACTATGGGTAGTAAGATAAGTTGATTTGTGAGGCCAATTAAAGCCGCCTTTGGATATTTTATAACTCTGGTAAAATCTTTAGGAATCAATGTCATTCCCATCCCCAGCATAATAATAGCAAGAGATAGCGGCAAAAACACTTTACTTATAAGTTCGGTAGCAGTCATAGGTTGGTTAATTAATTGATGCTTTGATAAGCACAGTACGCGCAATTATAGGTTGGTAGCGTGATTTAAGCATCTAATTTAGGAAATACAAACTGAATAGAATCTCCACAACATTAAGGACCTACGAATTTTGGAAGTAAGCCTGAAGAAACAATCGATTTTATACGGTGCTCCCTTTAGTTTATTCTTCAGCATAAAGCGGTAAGCTTGGAGACTCAGCTATATTTTCACTTTGAACAAAATTCACAAACCAACTTACTTCTGTAGGTCTCGTCCGATGAGAAATGATTGTATCGGCTAGCTTATCTGTCGATAGGCGATCTGAAAAGCCATTAGTCCCCACTATCATGGACCATTCAATATTCTGTCTAAAAGTGATATTTAAAGAGTCACTTTCCAATTCCGGATTTTGTCCAATTATTGGCGCTATTTGAGCAAAAACTTCTTCGCCATTAGAAATTGTTAAAAAGGACGCATTGGTAACATGCTCCACCGATTTAGTAGAATCGCTGGCTCTTCTTATACCGAATCCAATTCGCACAGGAAATCCTTTTCTCACTGCCTCAATTAATTCCTGCTTATTTCCTAAAACTGTATTTCCACTAGCGTCATTCCTATACACTAAAACCCATCTGTTTATCTCATTATCGGAAGATAGCGCCGGCTTTTTTTGACATCCGGTTACAACTAATAATATAGTAACAAAGAATACTATCTTGTTTATATTTCTACTCACGTTTATCAAATAAAAGTTAGCGGTTTTGTGTATGAAAAGTACTCTTCTTCAAAGCACAAATCTTTCAGTATTCATGGTTTATTAAAAGTAGGGAAGAACTCAAAGATAGCCAAATTTGGCGCGTTCTTTATATCTGCTGTTGGGTTTAGCTTGATTCCCCCTCGTTTTCAGACATCCACTCAACCAATTTGTTTTCCACACTCGAAACATCTTCTGCTTCCATGTTCCAATCAAGCGCTATACGGAAGTATAATCTTTCTGCCGTTTCCATGCCTCCTGTTTCATAGAGAGAGATATATGTATCAACTAATTCCTCGGTCGTTTTAAAATTAAGGCAGGTAGTTAAGACCTTGTCAGTATTTTGAAAATAGTCAGAAGCATTATTATTAATTGGAATGTCTGGAGCGGTTGTCTTACGATCTTCATTGCTTGTAGCGTCTCGCCAATAAATGCTTGATATTCTTACCGTTAAGTTTGAATTTGTTAGTTGTGTTTTTCGTGAATCTCCGTAGTGACTTGGAGAGGCTCCAGTGGGTTCACCTACAAAAATCACGTTCGTCCATTTACTAAGATCATTTACAAGAAACTGAGCTGCTGAGAATGTTTTCCTTCCTGTTAGGGTATAAAAACTACCAATTTTATTGAGGTTGGGGTTTTTGACAATAAGGTTGGCTATGGGTAGTGAATACCGATTGCTTCCCCCGAAATTATTTCGGAGGTCCAAAATAATGCGCTGTACGTCGTTTCCTTTAACGAAATCGTTAAGGTCGCCCATGAACTTTATTAAACCAGGACCAGTTTCTGCACTATTCATTTGATTTATTTGAAGGTAAACAGTTTTTTTATCCTCGATATATTCATACCAATAATAAACATCGTTTTTCTGCCTGCTTAACACAGGCAGGTCATTCTTATTTTTTAAACTATTATCAAGAAAAACTGTTTGCGAGAATCTATCTAAGGGTGTTATTAAAACTTCTTCAAAAGTATTTTCCATATCAACAGTTATACTAACCGTATCATTTGTAACAATATCCAACGCTTGAAGAACTTCAAATATTCCCAGTCTTGAAGGAGCAATTAATCTATATCCCGATTCATTATCATAATGGGATATTTTACGAACATTTTTTAGCGCATCCTCAATTGTTGTTTCATTAATTTGAACTACTTTCTTCCCTATAAGGTGTTGATATTGTTCGGTTGCTTTTATTATATGAACACCATCATCAAACCAATAGAATTCAACCGGAAGATGTCTAAATACAAGAGTAGAATCTGAAGGCAAGGGTGTTCTTGAGTGTGCCTGACTTAAACCAACACCTTCTTGAAGAGGCAAAGTTAACCGAGTATGTCCATCATTAGTTAACGCTACAAATCGCGCAAATTGCACAACAATCTCTTGATCGGTTAAGAATGGAATCTCGTTCTTGATTTGAATAAAAAGGTCTTCAAAATCTGATGATTTGGTCTTATGATAAATATCCCGATGATCCTCTTTTAAAACGGCATATAACTCTTCTAGATCCGAAGTCCATTGTTCATCCGTTAAAACTTTTGAAGTTGACAACGGTGTTTTAGAGCTTGATTCGGTTGTTTCTGTTTTCTGAGTGCAAGAAATCAACAATAAAACAACAAGGGCATTAATAGCAATACGAGATGTAATTTCCTTCATAGCATTTTTCTGTTATGCTATAGAGACGACATGAATTTTGCTTCGTTACATAATTAAGGTTAATGTACTTACTCGTATGAAGAGCTGTATCTCAGCCGCTATCTCCGCCTATTTGGAGAAACTAAATAAAATTATTTGATTGAGGTTTTGTAATTAGCAGTAAAGGAAGCATACATTATTTATGTTGTTGACCGCAGTTATATATAAAAACGAGCAACCACATCCACAGTTACTTAAACCTATTTATCACGATAGATTTATACTGAGAACCCATAGGTAGTTGCACAGTTCCAATATGTACGTGCGTAGCGGTAACCGAATCTATTTTAGAGAAGTTAGCTATATAGGATTTTTGTATTTGAATAAAATTTTCCGGTAAAGTATCTAAGGCTTCCGCGATACTTTGACGCGCCATTATTTTTTTATCGTTAAGAAAATAATGCATGTAATTGCCATCTTTTTGAAGGTAATTAATATCTGCAATTTGCAATTGATGGGTTTCCAAGCCACTCTTTACAAAAACAGTGGAGGATTCATTAGAAAGGGTCTTTGAAGCGTCGTTTTGTTGTTCTTGGGTATCAATAAGCTTGGTAATGGTTTTAGAAAACCGTTCTAAACTAATAGGTTTTAATAAATAATCGGTGGCATTTACGTCATAGCTTTCTAGGGCATGTTCAGAATAGGCAGTAGTAAAGACAATAGCCGTTTTGGGTGTAATCATTTTAGATAAAGACAAGCCACTTAAATGCGGCATATTAATGTCTAAAAAAACCACATCCACGGTTTGAGTATTTAGAAACTCTAAGGCTTTTAGCCCATTTCTAAAGGTGCCTAACAGCTCAAAGCTTGAGAAATATTTTAAATAAGAAACGATCAATTCGATCGCTTTAGGCTCATCATCCACTATGATTACTTTCATCAGTTTCAATTTTTAGCTCCACTGTATATTCTGATGTTTCAGTAATATGCAAGCTATGCTTATTGGGATATGCTAGTTTCAATCGATTGGTATTAGAGGCGATTCCAAACCCACCCTTTTCAATGGTTGGCTTAAAAGATGGTATCGAATTTTTAACTGTAAAATGCAGTATGTCCTTATGACTTATATCCAAATGTATCGTAATAAACGATTTTTCTTCGGGTTGCACCCCATGTTTAAAGGCATTTTCAATATAACATAATAAGATTCCGGGTTCAATTAACTGTTGGTTATATTCACCTTTTATATCAAAGGCATAGTCGATTTCATCATCTTCAAAACGCAATAAATGCAATTCTGCAAAATTTTTAATAAAAAGTATTTCTTCTGCAATCGGCACTTTTTCTTTTTTGGTATCGTAGACTACATACCGTAATAATCCAGATAATTTGTCAATACTCTTTGCCAGTTTAGGATTGCTTTGTTGATCGACCATTGCCAATAAATTGTTCATGGTATTGAATAAAAAGTGAGGCTGTAATTGGGATTTTAATAGCTTCAGTTCAGTTTGATTTTTAACTAATTCCAATTGCTTGTTATCCTGTTCATTTTTAATCCACATCTTAATAAATCCATAGCCCAAGGCCGTTGCCAAGTAAAAAATAAGAATTCCGAAGGATATATTTGCTATTCGTATAGGTTCAGAAAAGACAAAGAATCTAACGATCACATAGTACACAAGCATTAGAGAGAAAATTAGCCCAATTGACTTTATTATAAATCTCTTGAACGATTTTGTTCTCCCTAGTTCTTTAATAAAATAAAGCTCTCCGTAAAAAATGATAAAAAAGACGATTTGTCCAATTATAAAATAATTTACAAGGTTGGCATTTCTAAAAATCTGTTTGATCTCTTTTCCATTAACAACTTCAATTTCTAGCAACTCGATAGAATTCACAGATATAATCAACCATGAGGTTAATATCCAGAAAAGAATATTTAGAATAATTTCAAGCCATTTGTTTTGCATTCCACAAATATAGGACACCTATTTAAGATAAAATTCATCGTGGTATGAAGTCCATAAAATATGTTATCAAACAAATAAAATAAAGGACATCACAAAGAAGAGGTGGTTGCTCACATAATTAAATCCTTAGATCACTTTGTAAATTTTGAATGAAGCCATTACACTTAATTTGTGCATTATAAATAGTTAAACTAGTACTAATGAAAACAATTGCACTACCCTTACTAATAACACTTTTTTTGATAAACGTTGGTTTCTCTCAAGAAAAATCAAAAATTGAGAACAGTACTCAATTAGAATCTAACATAGATGCTTTGGTAAAACAATACCAAGACCTTGATATTTTTTCTGGGGTGGTATTGGTTGCTGAAAAAGGAATTCCAAAATATTCGAAAGCATTTGGATTAGCAAATAGGGAAGAAAACGTTCCAAATACGCTCACTACAAAATTTGATATTGGCTCAATGAATAAATCGTTTACCAAAACATTAATTCTTCAGTTAATGGAAGAAGGAAAGTTAAAAATGACCGATAAGCTTGGTGATTACCTGCTGGGATTCCCAGAAACTGCAGCAACTAAGATTACAATTATGCATTTGCTAAAACATCGCTCCGGTTTGGGGGGGTATTGGGGGAGAGGTTTTAACGACTTGCCCATAGACCAAAAAAGAATCCCTGCTTTGGTAAAACGGATACAGAAATTACCGCTGGATTTTGAACCAGGAACCGATACGCAATATAGTAATGCGGGCTATGTGCTATTGGGAGCTATTGTTCAAGCAATTACTGGGAAAACCTATCATCAAAATATTACAGAACGCATACTTAAACCTTTAGGAATGACCGAAACCTACGTTGTGGATAAATCTGAAGTACCAGACAGAGCCATTGGTTACTTTAAAGACATGAAAGGGAATATTTCTAGTAATACAGGCTTTGTAGAAGTGCCAAATCCAGATGGCGGCTTTCAATCCACACCTGAGGATATCGCAAGGTTTTACAATGAATATTTTTATGGCGCTACCCTACTTAGCAAAGAGACTAAGGCTAACGACGATTTTTTTGGGTTTATAAATTCTAACCGAAAAACAGGCGGCGCCATCCCAATGGCTGGGGGGTTTCCAGGAGCGAATACAGCCTATTACGAAATCTTGAGAGATGAAATTAGCATCTTAGTTTTTGCAAATATGGACGAGCCCGTTGCTGAGCAATTGGGAGCGGGTATACTAGCCATTGTTAGAGGTAAGACGCCAAAAAAACCTTCTCTACCTGCCATTCAAAACATATACAATCACTATCAAAGATTTGGATTGCAATACATAGAAGATAACTTTTATAGCTTGATTGATAATTTCCATGCGGAAGACCCAAAAGGGATTATCCTAAATGATATAGGGTATCATTTTTTAGGGAATGGAAGCATTGAGGAAGCATTAAGCTTTTTTGAACTAAATGTTAAATTGTTCCCAGAAGATGCCAACTTATGGGATAGTTTGGGCGAAGGCTATTATAAAAAAGGAGATTTAAAAAAATCGCTTCAATATTATAAAAAAGCACTAAAAATAGATCCGAGAATGCCCTCGGCAAAAGAGATGGTTGTCAAACTCGAAGCTAAAAATTAAAGTAGACATCACCCCTTCTAACTACTGAAGGGGTGGTACTAGCGTATTTTTAAAAATAGGTTTCGAATTAAACTATTTGAACAAGGCTTTGTGGTTAGCAAGAAACAAACTAT
>Ga0316204_10005879_pt1 | contig 19617 bp, 16 predicted proteins | sample 6monrhotite_MG_2_FD_205661 | JGI IMG/M metagenome (GOLD analysis project Ga0316204, IMG submission 205661) | Microbial mat bacterial communities from mineral coupon in-situ incubated in ocean water Damariscotta River, Maine, United States -... | ecosystem: Environmental > Aquatic > Marine >...
ACGATATCCTGTTCGAACCGGTGAAAATAGGCCCGGTGACGGCCAAGAACCGGTTCTACCAAGTCCCCCACTGCAATGGCATGGGGCATCGAAATCCCAGCGGCATGGCCGCCATGCGGGGCATCAAGGCCGAAGGCGGATGGGCTGTTGTGTGCACCGAAGAATGCGAAATTCATCCCTCGAGCGATGTTTCACCCCATGCCGAAGAACGGTTGTGGGACGATGCCGACATCCCGCATCTGGCGCGCATGACCGATGCCGTGCACGACCATGGCGGACTGGCCGGAATCGAACTGGTTTATCAGGGCCATGAAACCACCAACCGCTATTCCCGCGACGTCCCCATGGGTGTTTCCAACCTGATCGGTTCAGATTACGACCCGGTGCAAGCCTACGCCATGAGCAAGACCGACATTGCCAACGTGCGACGCTGGCACCGCGAGGCGGCGATCCGGGCGAAGCAGGCCGGATTCGATATCATCTACGTCTATGCCGGGCACTACCTGTCCCTGCCTATGCACTTCTTGTCCCGCCGCCACAATGATCGCACCGACGAATATGGCGGTAGTCTGGAAAACCGGTCCCGCCTGCTGCGTGAAATGATCGGGGACACTAAGGACGCCGTCGGGGATACCTGTGCCGTGGCCGTACGCCTGGTGACCGATGAATTGATCGGGGCCGATGGCATCACGGTAGATGAAAGCCGTGATGTGATCGAAATGATGGCCGAATTACCGGACCTGTGGGACGTCAACGTCAGCGACTGGGCCAACGATTCCCAAACATCCCGGTTTGGCGAAGAAGGCGCGCAAGAACCCTATGTTTCCTTCGTTAAACAAGTCACCAGCAAGCCCGTCGTGGGGGTGGGACGGTTTACCTCGCCTGATGCCATGGTGTCGCAAATCAAGCGCGGCGTGCTCGATATGATCGGCGCGGCGCGGCCTTCCATCGCCGACCCGTTCTTGCCCAACAAAATCGATGAAGGGCGCGTCGAAGACATTCGTGAATGCATCGGCTGCAATATTTGCGTCAGCAGCGATTGCCTGAAAGTTCCAATCCGCTGTACCCAGAACCCGACCATGGGCGAGGAGTGGCGGCGTGGCTGGCATCCCGAACGCATCGCACCTAAAAAATCAGACGCGCGCGTCTTGATCATCGGCGCCGGACCGGCTGGCCTGGAATGCGCCCACGCCCTTGGCAAACGCGGCTATGATGTGGCGCTGGCCGAAGCAACAACCAAGCTTGGCGGCCGGGTGAACCGCGAAAGCGCTCTGCCCGGCCTGGCCGCCTGGGGCCGGGTTCGCGATTACCGCGCCGGACAGATTAGCCAATTAAGCAACGTCGAGGTCTACTTCGACAGCCGCCTGGAAGCCGCCCATGTTCACGAATTCGGCGCCGACCACGTGGTGCTGGCGACCGGCGCGCGCTGGCGTACCAACGGCCTGGGTCGCAGCAATTATGCCGCCATTCCCGGCCACGACCAGCCCCACGTCCTGACCCCCGACGACATCATCGACGGTGCAGAGCCTCGTGGAGACGTCATCATCTTCGACGACGATCATTATTACATGGGTGGCGTCATGGCCGAATTACTGCGTGGTCGAGGTCTTTCCGTCACGCTGGTGACCCCCGCCGCCGACGTATCGACATGGACTCACAATACTCTTGAGCAAAAGCGTATCCAGACCCGCCTGCTGGAAATGGGGGTCGATATCGTCGCCCTTCATAACCTTGTGAAAATCGAGGCCGACCGTGTGGAGCTTGCGTGCGTCTACACCAACCGTCGCAGCCACCGGCCTGCCGGAACGATCATCATGACGACCATGCGGTTGCCGGACGAAACCCTGTATGGCGCGCTGATCGAAGACCAGCAGATGCTGAACAATTCAGGCATCAAAACAGTAACACGGGTCGGCGACGCCCTGGCCCCGTCAACGATCGCCGCCGCCGTCTATGCAGGCCACCGTTATGCCCGTGAACTGGACGAACCCGCGACCGATGGAACGCCGTTCAAGCGGGAACTGGCCGAACTTGCCCCCTGGTGACGCTCAGGCGTCAGCCCAGATCATTCAGGTTTTCAGGTCTATGTGATCTATCATATCAAAGCCTTCGGCAAACCGGTCACAGACCGGTTTCAGCAGACTTATGGCAAAGCTACTTTTGAACACGGTCCCGCAGGCGGGTGCGGCAGGCGTTTGCAAATGCGGTGAAAATCGACAAGTAAAAGGGATTGTCCATAACCCGCCATTCCGGGTGCCACTGCACGGCAAGGGCGAAAGCCTTGGCCGATGGCATACTTATCCCCTCGATCAAGCCATCCGGGGCAGTGGCTTCAATCTGCAATCCATTGCCCAAGGTTTTGACACCTTGACCATGTAGAGAATTGACCCTGGCGCTGGATGCGCCGGCCAGGTTGGCGAGGATGCCATTCGGATTTAGCGCGACATCGTGTACCTGCTGATATCTAATTTCCAGCGGATCATCGAGATTTTCACGGTGGTCCCGCATGCCCGGCTGATCCTGCACTTTTTGATGCAGGGTACCGCCAAAGGCGACGTTGAATTCCTGAAAGCCCCGGCAGATGCAAAACACTGGCACTCCCGCCGCCACCGCATCAACGATCAACGGTAAGGTCGTGACGTCACGATGTGTATCGTGCAGGGTGCCATCGTCGCTGGCGGGGCCATTGTAATGGTGGGGCTCGACATTCGAAGGGCTTCCCGTGAACAACAATCCGTCAATCCGGTTCAGCAGTGCCTTTCGGTCCAAACTTTCACCAAGCGTCGGAATGATCAGTGGTATCGCCTGGCATGCGTGATCAACGGCGCTCAGGTATTTGTGACCGGCGGCGTCGAAGTCCAGACCACTAATCTGCTTTCGACACCCTGATATTCCGATCAATGGCGGCCCGAATTCAGAATTTTGTGATTGTGTGTTCATTGCCGATACACCTATATCAGTTTGCAAATATCCGTCAAAGCCGAAACCGACCTGACCTGACCATACTGAAATTATAACAGACAGACCTAAATGACCCTGAAGATATACAAATCGGAACGCCTGGCAATCGGCATGGTCCTGTGCGCCGTCGGTGGGGTCGGCATCGTCGTTGGCATGTCCTTTCCGCTGCTTACCTTCTTGCTGGAACGCGAAGGTATGGGCGCCTTGCTGATTGGCATCAACAGCGCCATGAGCTCGCTGGGTATTTTCGTCGTTGGGTTGTATACGGCCAGGGTTCTGGTTCGGCACAGCGCATTCCTGTTGATCATCGCGGCAACCACTATCGGTGCCGGATCGCTGATCGCCCTGCCCCTGATCGACCATGCCGTCGCATGGTTTGTTCTGCGTTTTTCCCTGGCGTTGGGGATGGGGTTCATATGGTTGCTGAGTGAAAGCTGGCTGAACATGCTTTCCAGCGACATCAACCGTGGCAGGATTATTGGCCTGTATGCGGTTTTCTTTTCAGGCGGTTTTGCGTTGGGCCCGGTGATTGTCACGCTTACCGGGTCGCAGGGCCCGGTCCCGTTCTTCATTGCCGCGGCAGTGACGGTTGCGGGGTCGCTGCCGATGCTGGTACTGGCCAGCCGGGGGGCTTCAGGGGAGGAAAAGCCGACACCCAGGTTAGCCTTGCTCAAGCTTGCGCCATTTGTTTTCCTCTTTGCCTTCGCCGGAGGACTGTTCGAAACCACGGCATTTTCCTTGCTGCCGATCTACACTTTAGGTGAAGGCCTGAGCGAAGCCGCTTCGCTATATGCCCTGAGCGCCTTCAGTGCCGGCGGCATCGCCTTACAGTATCCACTTGGCCGCTATGCTGATTCATCCGGTCGCCCGGCCTTGATGATGCTAAGCGCCATCGGTGTCCTGATCGGGGTCATTCTCATGCCTTTTGTTGTCGACCAGACCTACGTATTGATGGCGCTATTGTTTGTCTGGGGCGGCGTGGTCTTCGGATTGTATACGTCGGGCCTGATCATGCTGGGCGACAAATACGGTGCGGAAAACCTGGTTGCCGCCAACGCCTTGTTTATTGTTTGTTACATGGTCGGGGCGATGTTTGGGCCAGCACTGTCCGGTGCTGCTATGGATATGTGGCCCGATCACGGGTTTGTCAGTTTCCTGATGATCATGGCGACACTGCTTTTAGGCGTCGTCGTAGTGCGCAGATTTCGCCGCACCCTACCTAAAAATTAATCCCAAGGCTTGCCCTCACGCATAAATAAAGGGGCGCCCGTGCCAAGGCGCCCCTTTATAATCGGATCGAGCCTCACAAATCAGTCGGAAACGACCAGATTTTCAGCTGAACTTTTTCCATTTTGGCCAGGGACAAGTTCGAACTCCAACTTTTGTCCTTCGCGCAATGTCGATAAACCCGCCCGTTCTACTGCGGAAATATGGACAAAAGCGTCGCTGGAACCATCTTCGGGTTCAATAAATCCGTATCCCTTGGTCGGATTGAACCATTTCACTGTTCCGGTCGTCATATCATATCCTTTCTGTGCGTTATTTTCCCTGCAGCGCCATGGTTCTGTTTATCAAACCATTTGCGCTCATCTTCAGCAAAAAGCCCACCCACCGCCAGATACGATCGACAGACTATTATTGCCGACTATCCATAAGGCGCATTTTCAATCAATTTTCAAGCAGATTCTGACAATCTAAGGACGCATTTCAGGCATCAAAAATATCCTTTTCGGGCTGGACTAACGCCGCTTCAAGGCTTGTATTTCGTGTTCAAGGGCCCCCAGGAAACGTGACCGATCCTGCTTACTGAAGGCCGCCGCGCCCCCCCTGATTTCACCACTGTCACGCAAATGAGCATTCAAATCCCGCATGGCCACAGCCATTCCGATGGACCCCTCGTCAAATAGTTTTCCGGTCGGACCAATGACACGGGCCAGCTTTTTCAGGCAGCGGTCGGCGAGCAGAATATCGGCAGTGATTGCGATATCCCCCTCTTGTATGTGTTCAACAATCCAGTCATCGGCCACATCGGCCCCCTGCGCCACGACCACCGGATTGACCAATGGGTGAGCGCTGATCCTTAAATAACTGTTGCTGACCATATGGACTTTCATATTGTGACGCAGGGCTACTTTAAGGACTTCGTCCTTGACCGGGCAGGCGTCACCATCGACGTAGATTTCCAGCATGTTATTCCGTTTGTTGTTTTCATCGCGTTTGATCTAATGTGACCGCATTCTCAAACATCTGCAATGATCGGCTAGAGCCGTTGAAGCCAATAGATATCCTGCTAGCCATGCTGGTTCCTACGGTCTGGGGGCTTGGCTTTACCATCGCCAAGGTGGCGTTTGTCTACGTCGCATTTCCACCGATTTTGCTGATGGCGTTTCGTTTTGCCCTGACAGCCCTGATCCTGGTCTGGTTTGTCAAACCGCCGCTGGGAATGATGATCAAAATATTCTGGATCGCCGTCGTTAGTGCGACCATTCAGTATAGCCTGACGTTCACGGGGCTGAACGGCCTCGACGCCTCGACGGCAGTGATTGTCGTGCAATTGGAAGCCCCGTTCATCGCCATCCTGGCCGCCGTGATGCTGAAGGATCACCTGGGCATACGCCGTACGCTGGGCATGATTCTGGCTTTCACGGGTGTCATTCTAACCGCCGGCGAACCCCGCTTGCAAAATGATCTCTGGCCGGTTTTCCTGGTCGCTGGCGGAGCCTTTATCTGGGCGGTGGGGCAGATTATGGTCAAAAACCTGGACGGGCGGGTCGGCGGCTTCACGCTGATCGCCTGGGTTGCCGTTTTTGCCACGCCGCAATTATTTCTGTCATCCTGGATTTTTGAAGACGGTCAGATACAAGCCATGAAGTCAGCCGGCTGGATCGGTTGGGGCGCCGTGATCTATATGGGATTGGTGATGACGGCGTTGGGCTACGCTATCTGGTACCATCTGTTGGGAAAATATCAGGTCAATCAGGTAATGCCGTTTTTGCTGCTGGTACCGGTAACGTCGATTATTGGCTCTATCGCGATCCTGGGCGAAAGTCTGAGCCCGATAGAACTGATTGGCAGTGTTATCGTCATTTTCGGGGTCTGGATCATTACCACCCACAAATCGGCGCCGAAGCCCTCTTGAAATAACAGAAAGGCCAATTAACTGTTTCTTATCCAGGATCCCATTATTGTATTTTTCAGCCGCATTCGGAATAAAACGTGGATAGAATGCGACGATTGAGTACCATATGTCAGATTCTATCTTCCAGAGGCCAATTTTAGAATGCCACTAGCCAGACATAAGCGAGACGCTATTTCCTATCCTTGCACAATAGCAGGCCGTACGCCCCTTTTGAGCGGTCTGGTATTTTCCGCAGCCCTGTTGATTGCCGCTCCGGCGTGGTCGGAACCCTTGGCCGATCTGCTGCCAAGCTTCCTGGAAAATCAGAACCAGTACAAGGCGGCCAGAGCCGATGTCGACGCTGCCGGTCAAAATGCTCTCGCCTCAAAAGGCGGTTTTTACCCGACACTGGACATCACCGCCACCTACGGCAATGAACAACAGATGAAGCCTTCTGCTGACAATACCAATCTGGTATCGCGCGAAGCTGATTTCTCGGTCACCCAACGGTTCTGGGACAACGGGGCAACCAGTGCGTCCATCCGTTCGGCACAACTGGTACAAAGACAGGCCGAAGCCGTGCTTGCCTCGACCCGGTCTGCGCTGTTGCTGCGTGCGGTGAGCGCCTATGCCAACGTTGTGCGCGCAGGTGAAGCCCTGGCATTTGCCGAAAAGTCAGAAGAAAACATCAAAAAACAGACCGAGCTTGAAAATGCCCTGGTTAAACGCGGTGCCGGTTTTTCGACCGACGTGTTGCAGGCCAAAGTTCAGCTTGCCGGTGCCCAGGCGCGAAGGTCCCGTGCTGATGGCGCCCTGAAGGTTGCCACCAATGCTTATCGGACCTTGTTCAAAAAAGTGCCCGGTCCCATTGCCGCCATGGACAAACTTGCAGCGCCCGTAGACCGATTGCCCCGTGACATCGATGACGCGGTCCAGCGGGCACAAAAGAACAACTTACTGCTGATTGCGGCTAATCTGGCCAGCGAAATTGCTCAGGCCGGCGTCAGCCAGACCCGGGCATCGAGCTATTCGCCGACAATTGATGGAATCGTCGACTACAAGATCAAACGTGATGTCAGTTCAACGCTTGGCAATCAGCGTGAAATCTTCTCCAAGGTGCAACTTAACTTCCCCTTTAATCTGGGATTGACGGCAACGAATACGCTAAAAGCCTCTGAACGCTCTTTTGACGCCTCCGTCTACCGCTATGCAGATGCCAAAGACCAGATCACCGAACAAACACGTAATGCCTGGGAACAATACCAAACAGCCCAGATCAATGCCGATTTACTGGCCAATCAGGCCAATATCGCAGGTGAATTTCTGGAATTCGCCCGCAAGGAACGAACCCTGGGACGACGGTCCCTGCTGGATGTCCTGAACGGCGAAACGGCCGAAATTAATGCCAGAAGCGATATGGTCTCGGCCCAAACCGATGTCATCATTGCTGCCTACACCCTGCTTGAGGTCATGGGCGAATTAAATCTGGCAGCCTTGGGCGGAAAATAGAGTTTTCTAAACATCCGTTCAGCAAAAACATATCATTGTTGATCGAACCCGCGCAGAGCGTGGTAAGCTTTGAATATGAAAGAACTGTTTCGCCGCCTGATGTTACATCCGTGGCTTGCCTCGGAAATTGCCGTGGCATCCGTGTTTGCAAACCTGTTGGCACTGGCATCTCCCCTATTCGTCATTCAGGTTCTCAACCGCTATATCGCCCACGGGGTTGATGCCACCCTCGCGACGCTGGCCAGCGGAACTCTTATCGCCATCTTTCTGGAACTGTTGTTCCGCCAAATGCGCAGCCGCCTGGCCCGCGACATTAGCGCTCAAGCCGATTTTGAGGTATCGACCGGAGGTTTCGGCCTGCTGATCAAGGCCCGGGCCGGATCTTTGGAACGAGTCCCCGCCGGACAACGACGACAATTGGTCGGGGCCGCCGGTGCCGTTGAAAGCGCCTACGGCGCAGGCAATATTGCCACCGTTTATGACGTTCCTTTCGCCCTGTTGTTCCTGGGCGTGCTGTTTTTGCTGAGCCCGGCTTTATCGGGCATTGTTGCGGTGTTTCTTATCGTCGTCTTCATGATTGGCACAATTGGCGCCCTGTCGGTTCAAGGACCGACCGGGCGGCTGATACGATCCGGCGTCAACGCCAATACGCTTATCGCCACTGCCGCCGAACAAATAGATACCGTCAGGGCGTTTAACGCAGGAGAGCTATTGCATCAGGGGTGGCGTCAACAAACCGCGACGGCGCAAACGCTGCGGGCCTGGATCGAAGCCCGTCAAAGCTTGGTACAGACGCTGACCCAAACCGCGATTGCCTTGATGGGCGTACTGGTCGTTGCCACTGGGGCCAAGCTGGTGGTCACCGGCAATATCGATGTCGGAATTATGATCGGTGCCAACATCCTGGCCGCCCGGGCGCTGATGCCGATGACCCGTTTTTCTCAGCTGGGGGTTGTTTTTGCCAAAGCCGCCCAAAGCCTGGAATTGATACGCGAATTCACCAAGTTGCCGTTGGAACCCGATAGTGGGTCACGCAAAGACGTCTACAGCGGTGCCATCGAACTGAAGGATCTGTCGTTTTCCTACCCTGGGGCCAACACGCCGTTGTTTGAATCCCTTTCGTTGAATATAGCGCCTGGCAGCATCGTTGTTATCACCGGAGGCAACGGTGCCGGCAAGACAACCCTGGCACGTTTGTTGGCAGGGGTGATCGAACCGGTGCGCGGCCACGTCTTCGCCGACGGCCTTGACCTGCGTCAGCTGGCACCCGACTGGTGGCGTCGCCAAATCGTTTATTTGCCCCAGGAACCTGCATTGCTGGACGCCAGCATCGGCGACAATCTGAAAATCACCAGTCCGGAAATGTCCGACGAGGCGCTTTCAAAGGTCATCGCCGCCGCCGGGTTGAACCGGTATATCGATCAAAGCCCCGGCGGCTTGGACACTGCGGTCACCGACAACGGTCGCAATATGTCCCTGGGCATCCGCCGTCGCATGGCCCTGGCCCGGGCGCTCGGCACCGATGGCAAGCTGGCTATACTCGATGAGCCTACTGAAGGGCTGGACAAGGATGGCATCGCCTGCGTTTACGCCGCCATGAAGGATATGGCGGCGCGTGGACGAACAATCATCGCCATTTCACATGATCCGAAATTGATCAAAGGCGCCCATCAGGTCATCGATCTGGACCGCAAGCCCGTGCCCCTGATCACCGAACGGCCACAAGCCGCGGGCGCAAGTGGGAGCGAAGGTCAATGAACCCCATCCTACCATCATCACCGCAAATCCAACGCGCCGGAAAAAGCACACACCTGTTTCTGGCGCTGTTGGTGTTTTCGTGTATCGCTTTTGAATCATGGGCGGCCATTGGCACGCTTGATATTGTCAGCCTGGCCAATGGCGAAGTCATTCCGTCTTCCCAGGTTAAAAGCGTTCAGCATCTGGAAGGCGGCATCGTGCGGGAAATTTCCGTCAGCGAAGGGCAAGTCGTTAGCCCTGGCCAGCAACTGGTTGTCCTGGAGCCGACCCAAAGCGGTGCCGACGTAGGCGAACTGGGTGTGCGCTTACGATCACTTCGGGCTGAAATCGCGCGTCTGGAGGCCGAATCCGCCGGTCAGGAACGCCCGGTCTTTCCCGCCGACCTGGTTGCCAGTCATCCCATGCTGGTGCGTCAAAGCCTTGAGCTTTTTGACAATCGAAAGCGCGCCAAGCAAGGCCGCATCGCCAGCCAGGAACAGGCCGTCATTCAAAAACGCCAGGACGTTCACGAAATCAGCGCCCGTATTCGCAATCAGGAGATCAGCCTGCAACTGATGGCCGAACAGATCGCCATAAGCGAAGAACTTTTAAAAGAAGACCTGACCAACCGGTACGTCCAGTTGGACCTGCTGAAGGAAGCCAGCCGCCTGAAAGGTCAAAACGAGCAGGATGTCGCGGCACTGGCGCGGGCGCGCTCGGCATTGAAGGAAACTCAAGGACAGTTACAAAGCATCTACAATTCGTTTGCCGAGGAGGCCGGCAAGGAGCTGGAGGCCACCAGGCTTGAATTCAATGAGCTGTCACAACGGATCGGCAAATATCAGGATAGCCTGGAACGAACCGTGCTGCGCTCGCCCGTCGCGGGCATCATCAAGACCCTGCACATTGCGACCGTCGGTGGCGTCCTTAAACCCGGCGATACGGTCGTTGACATTGTCCCCGCCGGAGACAAGCTGGTCATCGAAGCCCGGCTGGAAACCCAGGACATCGGATATGTTCAGGCCGGCCAATCGGCGCTTGTCAAGCTGGCATCCGCCGATGCCCTGCGTTTTGGCGGCTTAAATGGCACCGTCGTTCAGGTCAGCCCCGATACGCTGGTCACCCGCGACGGCATCCCCTACTACAAGGTCCGCATTGAAACCAGGGAAGACCGTTTCCAAAGAGGGGATCAACAGTACAGACTGTTCCCCGGCATGCAGGTTGTCGCAAGCATCCATACCGGCAAACGGACCGTCGCTGAATATTTGTCCGGCCCTATTCTGGGGTCGTTAAGCGGGGCCATGAAAGAACGATAACAGGAAGCGGCATGGTCATTGGCACATGCGACCATAGGCTGTTATCGCACAGAACACGCCGTGTTATACTGACCCAATTCCCGTTACAAACGATATGAGGCCATGAAAAATCACCCAATCCTGAGCGGTCTTATTCTTACTGTGATGCTCGCTTTTCCTGCCTATGGCGACACACACGATGGCCTGACCGCGGCCAAGGCCGGTGATTACGCCAAAGCGGCAGAAGTCTTCCGCCCCCTGGCGGAACAGGGAGATGCCGAATCCCAGTTTTATCTGGGTCAGTTGTACCATCGCGGACTGGGGGTCACGCAGAACGACCGTGAAGCCATCAGGCTGTTTGGCCTGTCCGCTGATCAGGGGAATGCAAAAGCCGCATTCAATTTAGGCTGGATGTTTTCCAAAGGCTTTGGCGTCAAAAAGGATTGGCCGACCGCAATCCGGCAGTTCACCATGGCCGCCAATAAGGGGCACGCCGACGCGCAATACAACCTGGGCCTGATCTATGACGAGGGGCAGCAAGTCGCACGGGATTTTGCCAAGGCATTTAAATGGTATTCGCTTGCCGCCGAACAGGGGATAGCCGGAGCGCAATACAATCTGGGCTGGTTCTACCACAAGGGCCTGCATGTAAAACAAGACAACAAAATGGCTGTCAAATGGTTCTCCAAGGCAGCCGAACAGGGGAACCCAAACGCCCAGTCAAATCTGGCGGTCATGTATACGCGCGGCTGGGGCATCACCACAAACTACGTGGCGGCCTACAAATGGGGCGGCCTGGGCAGTGCAAATGGTAACGAAAACGCGGCCCGGGTTCGGGACTACGTGGCAAAAATGATGACACCCGAAGAAATTGCCCAGGCCGAAAAACAGATCCGCGACTGGCAGCGCACACAATAGACAGATCTGTCGGGTGCCCAAATCATCACAAAAGTGATATAATGTTCCATCGATTGTTCCTGACACCATTTGCATTAAAACAAATCAGGGAGACGAGCGATGACAACAGTAGAACAATTACTTGAACACAAGGGTCGCGATGTTTGGAGCATCGCCCCTGACGCAACCGTGCTGGATGCGATCAGGGAATTCGTCAACCGAAATGTCGGCTCACTTGTGGTCATGGAAGACGACAGAATCGTCGGCATTTTCACCGAACGGCAATATGCCCGAAACGTCTTCCTTCAAGGCAAGGCGTCGCCAACAACCAAAGTTCGGGACGTTATGGCGACGGATGTGGCCTATGTGTCGCCCGAACAGACCGTGCCGGAATGCATGGCCATCATGACCGATAAAAAGTACCGCCATCTACCGGTTCTGAAAGATGACAAAGTGGTCGGGATGGTCTCTATCGGGGATCTGGTGGAAAGCACGATTTCTGATCAGAAATTCATCATAGAGCAGCTTGAACACTACATTCGCAGCTAACGCACCTGTTACCTGACAGTTTCCGGCGGTGGCTCGTCGCCGCCAGAAGCTGTTTCCAGGTCTTCCAGTTTCCTGGCCGCCGTCGCCATTTCCAGGGCAGCGCGGCACCGGGTAATCGCCAAACGCGTCTCAACAGCCTGGGTATAGTCGTAAAGTTGCTGCCCCTTGATTTTAACACCTAATTTCTTGGATGCGACGGCTCCACCCTTGATATAGATCGCACGCACCTGCTCCAGATGCGCCTGCCATTTGGCAATATAGGCATCCCAATCACCGCCATGACGGGCATCGACATAATCGTTCATCTGTTTTTGATCGATATTGTCCCACCACTGAACCACCGGCATAGCCTGGCATTGATTTTCAGCATGGGACATCGAAGTACCCTGCATCAACGCAAATACAACGAGGGAAACAGATACGGTTATTCTGAAAACGGCTTCAAGCATTGGCCCGACAACGAAAGAGTTTCAATTATGCTGATGATAATATAGCAACACTTCATGACAATACCCTTACGCGTCGAATATGAATGCCTTTATGCTTGCCGCGTTTTAAAAGTATGAGGGATCCATGACAAAACTGGCAATCGTCGCAGGCCTGATGGCCTTGAAAATGCCGAGACCAATATCGGCCCTGTTGTATGCGGGAAGGCGAACTCGAAAGGATGGCCTGGTGCTCGACACCAAGGTTCAGTTGATTTGCGACATCGTCGAACAGGCGCGCACGACCCCCATCGAAGACCTGACTCCGGCGGAAAGTCGCGCCCAACTCGCCACATTTTCAAGATTGCTGGGCGGCAGACCCGCACCGGTCGCGGCAGTTGATGAAGTGCTCATTCCGGGACCTGAAGGCGATATCTCTGCCCGTCTCTATCGCCCTCTCAATACACCTGCAGGCCCCTTGCCGATATTGGTATTCTATCATGGCGGTGGCTGGATCCAGGGCGACCTTGATACCCACGACCAACCCTGTCGGCTGCTTGCCAACGCGTCTGGCGGGTTGGTTTTATCCATTGATTACCGGCTCGCCCCGGAACATAAATTTCCAGCCGGCGTTGACGATTGCCTGGCGGCATTTCGCTGGGTTCGGGATAACGGAGACACCATCGGGGCCGATGTAAAGCGCATTGCCGTCGGAGGAGATTCGGCAGGTGGCAACCTGTCCGCCGTTGTCTGTCAGCAAACCGCATTGCAGGGCGAAACAGGCCCGATGTTTCAGCTTTTATTGTATCCGGCCACGGATTCGCGTCTGGCCACCCGATCGTTCGAGTTATTCGCCGATGGATTTTTCCTGACTCGCGAGCGCATCGACTGGTACCTGGACCTGTATATGGATGACCTGGAAAAACAACGCCAGGACCCCAGGTTTTCACCAAACGACACAAAAGATCTTTCAGGTCAGCCTCCGGCGTTGGTGATCACCGCCGGTTTCGACCCCCTGCGCGACGAAGGTCATGACTATCACCAACGCCTGCTTGCCGCCGGGGTCAAATCGGACTATTTGCAATATGACGGCATGATCCACGCCTTTATCAACATGGCCGGTGTCCTGCCCCAAGGTACAGATGCACTGGAACGTTCCGGCACCGCGCTGAAAGCGGCATGGCTGCAAAACGGTTCAGACGACAAAAAGTAATTAATCCAGTTAAAGGAATTGAATCACGATGTACATTAACGGTGCCTGGCTTAAGGCTGCTCCCGACTCCTGTTTCGACGTCACCAATCCAGCCGACGGCTCGGTCCTGGAACAGGTCCGTGATGGCGGCCAGGATGAGGCTCGCACGGCCATTGATGCTGCCGCAGAAGCCTTCCGCAGTTGGTCCAAAACCACGGCTTACGAACGTTCAGCGATCCTTTATCGCGCCTATCATCTGATGCTGGAACGCAAGGAAGACCTGGCTCAAACCATGACTCTGGAACAGGGCAAACCGCTTCGGGCTGCCCGCACGGAAGTACAATACGGCGCAGATTTCCTGCTGTGGTTCGCCGAGGAAGCCAAACGGGTATATGGCGAGACCATTCCGTCGGCCCGCAGCGATCAGCGTTTTATCGTCGCCCACCAACCGGTTGGCGTTGTCGCGGCGATCACCCCCTGGAACTATCCCGTCTCGATGATCACCCGCAAGGTCGGCCCGGCCCTGGCCGCAGGCTGCACGGTGGTTCTGAAACCCGCCGAAGCGACACCGCTGTGCGCCATCAAGGTATTTCAGTGCCTGATTGATGCAGGGCTGCCCGATGGCGTGATCAATCTGGTGACGGCATCTGATCCGGCGCCGGTCGGCGAAGAATTCGTCAGCAATCCCAAGGTGCGCAAGCTGACCTTCACCGGATCGACCGCCGTTGGCAAACTGCTGGCAGGCAAGGCGGCATCGAACATGAAGCGGGTTTCGTGCGAACTTGGTGGGCACGCCCCCTTCCTGGTGTTTGAAGATGCCGATCCTGTGCATGCCGCCAAAGGCGCGCAATTGATCAAATTCCTGAACACCGGGCAGGCCTGCATCAGCCCGAACCGTATTCTTGTGCACCAGTCCATCGCCGAACCTTTCCTTGATGTGTTGCAAGATCGTGTCAGCAAACTTCGCGCTGGCAGCGGTTTGGAGGATGGCATCGCCATTGGCCCTTTGGTCAATGAAGCCGCCGTCGACAAAGTCGCCCGGCAGGTTGAAGATGCCGTCGACAAAGGGGCAACTCTTCATTGCGGGGGCCGCAGACTGGTCGAGGACGGGATGGAAAACGGCTTCTTTTATGCCCCGACCGTGTTAAGCGGTATCACCGAAGATATGTTGATTTACCGTGAAGAAACGTTCGGGCCGGTTGCCGCTGTCATGACCTTCAATGACGACGCCCGGGCACTGGAAATGGCCAACGATACAGATTACGGCCTGGCCGCTTATGTTTATACCCGCGATATCGGGCGCGCCATGCGCATGTTCGAAGGATTGAATTTTGGCATTATCGGCATTAACGACATCAACCCAACATCTGCTGCGGCCCCCTTCGGCGGCATGAAGGATAGCGGTCTCGGCCGCGAGGGCAGTAAAGAAGGTATAATGGAATACCTGGAAACCAAGATGGGCGGCTTCGCAATATAAGCATTGCCCCCTTTATTGGGCTGCCCCACCGCGCGCATCAACGCCACAGATCCATCCAAACCGTCGGCCCACTGCATCTGTGCGCCTCGACGTTCCGGTCACAATTTACTCTGTAACATTGTCGCATAAATGAAATTTACTTAAAATTTTAATTAAATATAAGTAAATATAAAACATTCGACTTATCTGTTCTTCGATGCATTAATACTTACATAATATTTACATTGAACAGCCAGCATACATACGCTTGCAGGCCTTAAACTCACTATTTTTTGGGTTGATATGCTCATGAAAAGCTGGATGGTCGCATTTATAGGATTAGCGATTGGCTCGGTCATCGGGATATTACTATCGATGATACAAGCCGCGGGCGGCCACAGTCCTGTGGCAGACACCGCGGGTTCTGTCCCAATCATCGACGCTGATACTGAACAATACGATGCGGGCTCGATCTCCCGCATTATCGGCCCCGCCCGGATCATTGACGGCGACACATTGCAGATTGGCCAAACCAAAATCAGGCTGCTTGGTATAGACACACCGGAATCAACCCAGCACTGCGCCCACCGGGACGGAAACTCCTATCGCTGCGGCGAAATCGCCGGCAACAGGTTACGGGAACTTGTTGGCCTGGAGCACACTCGCTGCGAGGGGCAGACGCGGGATCGCTACGGACGTTTACTGGCCACCTGCTATAGCGCCACGACAGATTTGAATGCCGAGATGGTCCGGTTAGGATGGGCGGTCGCCTACCGACAATATTCCACGACATACGTATCACTTGAGGACGAGGCCAGGCAGGCCGGGCGCGGATTATGGCAGGGCCATTTCCAGATGCCGTGGGACTGGCGTCAGGACAGGCGCGCAATGACGCAGCCAACACCGGCGACGGCAATGGCGGGCCATTCCGGTCCTACCGGGCACTGCCTGATCAAAGGCAACATCAGTGACAATGGGCGGATCTATCATTTACCCGGCAGTCGCTGGTACGCCCGCACCCGGATTAATGCCGCACGGGGTGAGCGCTGGTTTTGTTCAAGTCGCGAGGCCGAAACCGCCGGCTGGCGCAAGGCAGCTTAGGAAGCAGACCCCGTCAGGATTCTTCGGCCCCCTGAGCATCAACTACGGCCAGTGCGGCCATATTGACCAACCCCCGAACGGTGATCGACGGGGTGACAATATGCACAGGCTTGGCAACCCCCAGCAATATCGGACCGACCGACACCCCCCCGCCCAAGGACTTCAACAGGTTGAATGCCGTGTTGGCGGCATCCAGGGTCGGCAGAATCATCAGATTGGCCTCGCCTTTCATGCGGGAGTTTGGAAACACCCGTTCGCGCAGTTCTTCATTCAAGGCAGCATCGGCATGCATTTCACCTTCCACGTCCAGCTCCGGTGCGACCTCGGCCAGGCGTTTCACGGCGGCGGACATTTTTAGCGCCGTCGCGGTCTTGGCCGAACCGAAATTGGAATGCGACAGCAGGGCAATTTTTGGCGTAATTCCAAACCGCCGCACGGATTCAGCCGCCATAATCGTCATTTCCACCAGTTCTTCGACCGTGGGTTCCGGCGTCACATGGGTATCGCAGAAGAAGAAGGTTCCCCTTGGCAAAATCAGCGTACTCATGGCCGAAATATCGCTTCCTCCTTCGCGTAAGCCAATAACATCCAGCACATAACGCACATGCCAGTCGTACTGACCGTAAGTACCACAGATCATGGTATCGGCTTCGCCCCTGAGCATCATCAGGGCGGCAATCACGGTGGTATTGGTGCGCACGATGGTCCTGGCGGCTTCGGGTGAAACACCTTTGCGTTCCATAAGGGCGTGGAATTCCCGCCAGTAGGAATCATACCGGGGATCATCTTCAGGATTGACGATTTCAAAATGGGTATCGGCTTCCATCCTCAAGCCCAAGCGTTCGATGCGGGCCTTGACCACTTCGGGCCTGCCGATCAGGATCGGCCGGGCTAATCCTTCGTCGATGATCGTTTGCACGGCCCTGAGTACGCGACGGGATTCGCCTTCGGTGAAGACAAGGCGTTTGGGGTCTTTCTTGGCCCGTTCGAAAATCGGCTTCATCAACATGCCCGACCTGAAAACGAACCGACCCAGACTTTCCTTATAGGCTTCGAAGTCTTCAATGGGCCGCGTGGCAACGCCGCTATCCATGGCAGCACGTGCGACCGCCGGGGCAATTTCAACGATCAGGCGGGGGTCGAACGGCTTGGGAATCAGGTATTCAGGGCCAAAAGTCAAATCTTCGCCGCGATAGGCCGAGGCGACGATTTCCGACGATTCCGCCATGGCGAGATCTGCCAGCGCCTTGACGCAGGCGACCTTCATTTCTTCGTTAATGGTCGTCGCACCGACATCAAGAGCACCGCGAAAGATAAACGGAAAACACAGCACATTGTTGACCTGATTGGGGAAGTCCGATCGCCCGGTGGCAATCACGGCGTCAGGAGCCGCAGCACGGGCCTCGTCAGGCGAAATTTCGGGATTGGGGTTTGCCAACGCCAGGATCATCGGCTTTTTGGCCATGCGCTTGACCATATCCGATGTCAGCACACCGGGTGCCGAAAGCCCCAAAAAGACATCAGCGCCATCGATCACGTCATCCAGCGTGCGGGCATTGGTTTCAATGGCATATTTCCCCTTCTGTTCGTCCATTTCTTCGGTCCGCCCCACATAAACGACACCAATACGGTCGACCAAGGAAACATTTGCCGGATCCAGCCCCATGCTGACCAACAGATCGAGGCAGGCGATACCCGCGGCACCACCACCGGTCGACACCAGCTTGACCTTGTCCAGGGACTTCCCAACCACGCGAAGGCCGTTCAATATGGCCGCACCCGAAACAATGGCGGTACCGTGCTGATCATCATGGAACACTGGTATTTTCATGCGTTTGCGCAATTCGCGCTCTATCTCGAAACATTCCGGGGCCTTGATATCTTCCAGATTTATGGCGCCAAAAGTCGGCTCCAGGCTGGCGATGGTGTCGATCATTTTCGCCGGATCGGTTTCATTGATTTCAATATCAAAAACATCAATGCCGGCAAATTTCTTAAACAATACGGCTTTGCCTTCCATTACCGGCTTGGATGCCAACGGCCCAATCGCCCCCAGCCCCAGAACAGCCGTGCCGTTGGTAATGACACCAACCAGATTACCGCGCGCTGTAACGCTTGAAACTTCACGTGGGTCATCGACGATCGCCTGACAGGCAACGGCCACTCCCGGCGAATAGGCCAGCGCCAAATCCAGCTGCGTTGTCAACGGCTTGGTTGCCGTTACCGCCAGTTTTCCGGGTACAGGAAAGCGATGATAATCAAGCGCTGCTTTTTCGAAACTGTCTGACATCAGGTATCCTCTAATAATATGTTTTGCTCATTCTAGCAGAAGGTCAGAGGCCATGATATGCTCCGCCGACTATTTCCCATCCCTTGGAATTCTCCCCTATGAACAGCGCTGGCTTGCCCCACATTAACCCCTTGAGGGGAATTGCCTGGATGCTTGCGACGATGTTCATGTTTTCGTGCATCAACGCCACCGCCAAAGTGTTAATACAGACTTTGCCGGTGATTGAAGTCGTCTGGGCCCGGTATTTTTTTCAAATGCTGCTGCTGCTGTTGTTGTTCCGGACCCGTGTTGCAAGGATCGCCGTCACCAAAAATCTGAAATTGCAAATCGGTCGGTCGCTTCTGTTATTGAGCACGACGCTGCTGTTTTTTACCGCACTGGCCAGCATCCCCATGGCTGAAGCGACGGCCGTCATGTTCGTAGCGCCGATCCTGGTCACCGCACTTTCCCTGCCGGTGTTGGGCGAACGGGTCGGTCCGCGCCGTTGGGTTGGCGTTGGTGTCGGGTTTCTGGGCGCCCTGATCATCATTCGTCCGGGTCTGGACGTGGCCCATCCGGCTATCCTGTTTGTCCTTGGCGCTGCGGCTTTTCATTCGCTCTATCAGCTCTCGACCCGTTTTCTCAGCCGCACCGACGGAACCCTGACAACCCTGTTCTATTCGGCATCAACAGGGGCGGTCATCATGACCGTCGCCGTGACATTTTACTGGGTGACACCTACCCCCATCGAGTTAACCCTGATGGTCCTTATCGGATTGTTTGCGACATTCGGGCATTTCTGCCTGATCAAGGCATTCGAGGCGGCACCACCTGCCATTGTATCACCCTTCCATTACACCAATCTTTTATGGTCAACGATGTTCGGATATATTCTGTTTGCTGATTTGCCCGATATGTGGACGATCATCGGGGCCTTGATCATCGCCGCCAGCGGGCTTTATATTTTCCACCGTGAACGTACTCGCGGCACGCCAGAAACGACGGTGGAACAAACAACATGACCCCTGACATTCCCTTCCTGATTGGCCATCGCGGCGCCCTGGGGCACGCGCCGGAAAACACCCTTGGCGGTATCCGCAAAGCCGCC
>Ga0316204_10005880_pt1 | contig 19616 bp, 15 predicted proteins | sample 6monrhotite_MG_2_FD_205661 | JGI IMG/M metagenome (GOLD analysis project Ga0316204, IMG submission 205661) | Microbial mat bacterial communities from mineral coupon in-situ incubated in ocean water Damariscotta River, Maine, United States -... | ecosystem: Environmental > Aquatic > Marine >...
CGGCATTGCTACATACCTATCTGCACTCAGATGAACAATTTCTGCCTGATGCAAAAAGCTGGAATACTACTGATATTGCAGGACCTCTTTCCGGAGCTAACCAGGCCTTGGCTTATATCATTTTTGAAAGAGATTTTGACCGTTTCAATAGCCTATATGGGGAACAACTTGAGATTGCCTATCAAGGCTATTTACTAAATGCACTTCGTTATCTGTTTTCAGGAGGTCTCAACTTCAGACAATTACTGCCGTCCATGTTTGAACCAATTCTCCGCACACTGGAGTTTATTTGTAAGCCTCTGGCGCGTTACTGGTCGCTTCATCAAATTATAGTTATCCGGAAACGGTCATGATATATCGCCAATATTTAAAATTTTTCATAAATGGCGGCATCCTTGGAGTAGTATCCTGGGGATTACAATTAATAATATATCGTTCCATTGGTGGGGAATCTAGTATGGCATATTCAATTGCGACTGCACTGACCTATATGCCACTGATTGTGATCAACTTTCTTATTCAACGAAGCTGGATATTTAAACGTGATGGCCTTTTCCTAAAATTTATAGCCGCCAACCTATTGATCATGTTACTTGTCACCCTGTTCTCACCAATTTGTCGTCTAGCAATTACATGGGTGGCAGGTGCTCAATGGGGTGACCTTGGCGGTTTTGCACTTGCAGCAATCACCATGTCCATTCCGTCTTTCTTTTTAAAACGAATATTTGTCTTTAATTCTAAACAAACTTGATAATCAGCCTAAAGGAAAATTATGAAGTCTAAAGTTCTTTGCGTCATTGGAACACGCCCCGAAGCTATAAAAATGGCACCCGTTATTCTTGCCTTAAAGTCTAGCCCTAACATTGACTGTCGCGTATTAGCAACGGCTCAACATAGACATATTCTCGATCAGGTACTTGATGTCTTTGATATTCAACCAGATATCGACCTTAATATCATGCGAGCCAACCAGGCACTAACAACACTCACTGCACGCCTGCTATTAGAACTAGATGATGTTCTGCTTGCCGAAAAACCTGATTTAGTCCTTGCACAGGGCGACACTACAACCGTAATGTCCATTTCGCTTGCCTGCTTTTATCATCACATAGCATTTGGACACGTTGAAGCTGGACTACGCACCTGGGATATTTCAAACCCTTTTCCTGAAGAGATGAACCGCGTAGTTACAGGCAAATTAACAAAATGGCATTTTGCACCTACTGAAAGCTCACGCCATAACTTATTAAAAGAAGGAGTAAATGACAACGAAATAATTGTAACGGGAAATACAGTGATTGATGCGTTGAAATCCGTCTCTAATACTCCACAGGAAATTGGAGTTAAACTGGATGACTCTAAGCGGTTAATTCTTGTTACCGCTCACCGCCGAGAAAACTTCGGTAACCCAATCAAACAAATTTGTCAGGCTGTTCGCACAATTGCTGAAAATAATGAAGACGTTCAGGTACTTTATCCAGTACACCCCAACCCTAACATTCAAACAGTAGCAAACGAAATTCTAGGTAATCACCCCAGGATTGAGCTTTGCTCACCTTTAGAATACCTTCCATTTGTTGGTGCTATGCAACGAGCATACCTTATTTTAAGTGACTCTGGTGGTGTGCAAGAAGAAGCCCCTGCGCTTGGTAAACCTGTACTAGTTCTACGCACAGAAACAGAAAGACCAGAGGCTGTAGATGCCGGTGCAGTTAAGCTTGTAGGTCATTCCTATAATGCAATTATCAAGGAAACTCAGAATCTTCTTGATGATAGCGGTTTATATGAACAGATGGCTCAAGGAATTTCACCCTACGGAGATGGGCATGCTGCAGCACGTATTGTTCAGGTCATCAAAGAGCAATTTAACAAATAGAGATAAGTAATTAGAAATTACTACTTCAAATTGAATAATGGTATAATCCATTATTTTCCAATAATTATGGCCACTTCACAAATGTCTCTTTCAAAATCACAACTTAAGCATCTTGTTGCATTAACTCATAATCTCAAACCTGTCATTATGGTTGGACAAAATGGCGTAACTGAAAACATTATAAAAGAGCTGGAAATTGCTCTGGATTTTCACGAACTGGTAAAGATTAAAATAGCCGGCGAAGACAAAGAAAGCCGTGCTGAAATGATTAAACAATTATCATCTGCAGTAGATACAGAAACTGTGCAGAAAATAGGTAAAACACTAACATTATACAGAAGAAACAAACAGAAACCCAAGATTGAGCTTCCTAACAAATAATATCTTATTTAAAGTCTAAACCTTTCAGTTATTGATTTTAAAACAATAACTGAAAGGTTTTTTCTTAAATCGTAACAATGCCACACCATCATATTATCTGAAAAATCAGATTTAGATTTTATAATTTAATCTTCTTTAGCAATATAGTGAACTTCAAGAATTTCTAATCCGCGAATTCCACCAGGAGTTTTTACTTCAGCCACATCACCTTCAGACTTTCCAATCAGGGCGCGAGCAATTGGTGAGTTTACAGATATCATGTTCGCCTTTATATCAGCTTCATCTTCACCGACTATCTGATAAGTAATTTCTTCACCGGTTTCTTCATCACACAAATCAATTGTCGTACCAAAAATAACTTTACCGTTAGCATTTTGCTTTGTCACATCAATGACTACCGCCACACCTAACTTACCATCTATTTCTTTTATGCGCCCTTCACAAAAACTCTGTTGCTCACGCGCCGCATGATATTCAGCATTCTCTTTTAAATCACCGTGCTCACGTGCTACGGCAATCGCTTCAATTATTCTTGGGCGATCTACCGTCTTTAGTCTTTTTAGCTCTTCCATTAGCAGGTTTGAACCGCGTACGGTCATAGGTACTTTATCATTCATCCTGCAATTTCCTTATGTAAATCCTGTAATCGATTAACTTCATTATTAGATTGAGATTTGAGGGCCATGCAAGTAGCTTTAGCACCAGCAATAGTCGTTGTGTAACTTACTTTATGCTGTAAGGCCGCGGCTCTTATTGCATATGAATCAGAAATGGCTTTTTTGCCTTCTGTTGTATTTATGATTAAACAAATCTCATCGTTCTTAATCATATCCACAATATGTGGGCGCCCTTCATACACTTTATTTACCAAAGCGCACTCAATACCATTTTCATTTAATTTGGCCGCCGTACCCCGAGTTGAAACAATTTCAAAATTAAGCTCTTCTAATAAACGGCCTACTTCAACTGCTGCTACATGATCACGTTCTCGTACACTCACGAAAACCTTTCCTGATGTTGGCAAATTAACACCCGCACCTAATTGTGCTTTTGCAAATGCCTCACCAAAACTTCGGCCAAACCCCATTACTTCACCGGTTGATTTCATTTCAGGCCCAAGCAAAGGATCAACACCTGGAAACTTAACAAATGGGAAAACAGATTCTTTTACCGAGTAATAACCAGGAATAACTTCTTCTGTTATTCCCTGCTCTTTCAAACTTGTGCCGGCCATGCAACGTGCCGCGACTTTTGCTAACGGTACGCCAATCGCTTTAGATACAAATGGAACGGTGCGTGATGCACGAGGGTTAACCTCAAGCATAAATATTTCAGTTCCCTGAATAGCAAACTGGATATTCATTAATCCAACCACTTGCATTTCAAGAGCAATTTCTCTGGTTTGCTGACGCAACCTGTCCTGAATATCTTTAGACAGGCTATAAGGTGGCAATGAACAAGCAGAATCACCTGAGTGAACACCTGCCTGCTCAATATGTTCCATAATGCTACCAATTAACACATCAGTACCATCACAAATAGCATCTACATCAACTTCAACGGCATCATCTAAAAAGCGATCTAGCAATACTGGCGCATCATTAGACACGCTCACCGCGGTCTTCATATAATGCGCTAAATCAGCTTCATTGTGAACTATCTCCATAGCGCGTCCACCTAATACATAAGATGGGCGAACCACTATGGGGTAACCAATTTCTTCTGCTTGGCCAACCGCTTCATCTGCAGACCGGGCCAAACGATTAGGTGGCTGTTTCTGACCTAGCTTCTGAATAAGCTGCTGAAATCTTTCACGGTCTTCCGCCAGATCAATACGGTCTGGTGTGGTACCAATAATTGGCACACCTGCCGCTTCTAAATCACGAGCCAGTTTTAAAGGTGTTTGCCCACCATACTGAACAATTACGCCTTTAGGCTTTTCAAGATCTAAAACTTCAAGCACATCTTCTAGTGTTAGTGGCTCAAAATATAAACGGTCTGATGTATCAAAATCTGTAGAAACGGTTTCGGGATTACAGTTAATCATAATAGATTCATAACCATCTTCGCGCATAGCCTGAGCCGCATGCACACAACAGTAATCAAACTCTATTCCCTGTCCAATACGATTTGGCCCACCACCTAACACAACTATTTTATCTTTTTCAGTAGGTTGCGCTTCACACTCTTCTTCATATGTTGAATACATGTAAGCGGTTGACGTTGAAAACTCAGCCGCACAGGTATCTACACGTTTATAAACTGGGCGTATATTTAATGACTGACGATGCGCACGAACTGTGTGTTCAGTAACACCCATTAACTTAGCCATACGACGATCAGCAAAACCTTTACGTTTTAACTGAAACATTTCGTCTTTGTCGATGTCAGTTAATTTACGCGTACGTAAATTTTCTTCCAGATCGATAATATCTTTAACCTGCACCAGGAACCAGGGATCTATAAGCGTTAATTCATGGGCTCGTTCGCAATCCATACCGTGACGGAAAGCATCCGCTAGATACCAGATACGATCTGCACCAGGCTGCTGCAACTCTTTACGCAATGTCGTTTTAATATCTTCTTCAGACATGCCTTCTGGTAATATCTCGCTAAAACCATCAACATCAACTTCCAGACCACGTAATGCTTTTTGCACAGACTCCTGAAAAGTACGGCCAATTGCCATCACTTCACCTACAGATTTCATCTGTGTGGTTAATGTATTTTCTGCCTGTGGAAATTTTTCAAAAGTGAAACGCGGAATTTTAGTAACGACATAATCTATTGCAGGCTCAAACGATGCTGGCATAGCACCACCCGTAATATCATTACTTAACTCATCCAGTGTATAACCTACTGCTAACTTGGCAGCTATTTTTGCAATTGGGAAACCTGTTGCTTTTGATGCTAAAGCAGATGAACGTGATACACGTGGATTCATCTCAATAATGGTCATTCGACCATCTTTCGGGTTTACAGAAAACTGTACGTTTGAGCCACCGGTTTCAACACCAATTTTACGTAATACTTTTAGAGAAGCATCACGCATCATTTGAAATTCTTTATCCGTTAAAGTTTGCGCAGGCGCAACGGTAATTGAATCACCGGTATGAATACCCATTGGATCAAAGTTTTCAATTGAACAGATAATGATGCAGTTATCATTTGTGTCACGCACCACTTCCATTTCATATTCTTTCCAGCCAAGAATTGATTCTTCAACGAGTAACTCTTTAGTTGGAGATAAATCTAAACCGCGTTTACATATTTCTTCGAACTCTTCCTTGTTATAAGCAATACCGCCACCAGAACCACCCATGGTGAATGATGGACGAATAATAGCCGGAAAACCAACCATTGCCTGAACCTGGTATGCTTCTTCCATGCTGTGCGCAACTGCAGCACGGGGCATGTCTAAACCAATTTCTTCCATCGCGATTTTAAATTTCTCGCGATCTTCCGCCATGTCGATGGCTTCTTTTTGCGCACCGATCATTTCTACATTATATTTTTCCAGTACACCTTCGCGATCTAAATCAAGCGCGCAGTTTAATGCGGTCTGACCACCCATCGTTGGTAACAATGCATCAGGTTTTTCTTTTTCAATTATTTTCGCAATCGTTTTCCAGTGAATAGGCTCGATGTAAGTTGCATCAGCCATACCCGGATCAGTCATGATAGTTGCAGGATTTGAATTAACTAAAATAACCCGGAAGCCTTCTTCACGAAGCGCTTTACAGGCCTGAGCGCCAGAATAGTCAAACTCACAAGCTTGGCCAATAACGATTGGGCCAGCGCCTATGATTAAAATACTTCTTATATCGGTGCGTTTAGGCATTTAAAAACCTCTTAGGCAATAAAAACATTGGAGTCCGCAAATGAACGCTAATAAACGCAAATTGTTTCAATTTATATTCTCTCTGTTTCGTTGTATTGCCAAACAATGCGGCGAATACCTAGTTTTGGTGTTCCAAAATTCAAAAGCAAACCAACAGTTTTTCCCGTTGCTTTTAAATAATTCATAACTTGTGCATCATGTTGTTGTGAAAATTGTTTCAATGCTTTCAATTCGACTAAGAGCTTTTCTTCAATTATCAAATCTGCTACATAAAAGCCAACAACATCATTTCGATATATAACGTTAATTGGCTTTTGCTGTTCAAACTGAATTCCACATCTTTTCAGTTCAATACACAACGCGTTTTCATAAACGGTTTCTAAAAAACCGGCACCTAGTCTAGAGCTAACCTCAAATGCACAACCAATAACTCGCTCAGATAATGTCTTAGACATAACGTATTTTCACTCCCTGTAAAAATTTTGCGTTTATTCGCGTCCATTTGCGGACATATTGCTTTTTCTTCTAAGCTTTTATCTCTTCTCAATCAACTCAATAAAGTGATCAAACACGGGAGATACATCATTCGGGCCGGGGCTAGCTTCCGGGTGCCCCTGAAAACCAAATGCAGGTTTATCTGTACGGTGAATTCCCTGTAATGACCCATCAAATAATGAACGGTAAGTTGGTTTTAAATTATCTGGTAAGGTTTTTTCATTCACGGCAAAGCCATGGTTCTGACTTGAAATCATAACCGTTTTGGTCTCTGCATCCTGCACTGGGTGGTTTGCACCATGATGACCAAACTTCATTTTTTCAGTTTGTGCGCCACAGGCTAAAGCCAGAAGTTGATGACCCAGGCAAATACCAAACACGGGTATATCAGTTTCTAATACTTCTTTTATCGCTGAGATAGCGTAATCACATGGCTCCGGATCACCTGGGCCATTTGATAAGAATACGCCGTCAGGTGACATGGCAAGCACATCAGCTGCCGAGGTTTTGGCCGGCACAACCGTTACCTTGCAACCACGATCAACCAGCATATTTAAAATATTACGTTTAATACCAAAGTCATATGCAACAACGTGATAAGGCAGATCTTTGGCTTCAACTTGCTTGTGAGCATTTGTATCAATTTCCCAACTACCTTGCGTCCACTCAAAGGATTTTTCTGTAGTCACTTCTTTGGCCAGATCCATACCCTTTAAACCTGCAAACGCTTTGGCTTTTTCTACTGCATCTTTGTCGTTGATATTATCACCCGCTACGATGCAGGCATTTTGTGCGCCTTTTTCACGTAAGATCCGGGTTAAACGACGGGTGTCGATATCCGAGATAGCCACTAAGTTATGTTTTTCCAGATATTCTGACAGGCTCATTTCACTGCGCCAGTTACTTGCCACTAGTGGTAAGTCACGTATCACTAAACCCGCAGCGTGGACCCGTTCAGACTCTTCATCTCCTGAACAAACACCTGTATTACCGATATGTGGATAGGTAAGTGTCACAATTTGTTTTGAATATGAAGGATCAGTGAGAATTTCCTGATAGCCGGACATAGCGGTATTGAAAACGCATTCACCAATAGACTCACCGGAAACACCAATGGATAAGCCCCAAAACAGGCTACCATCTGCTAACGCTAACAGCGCTTTTTGACTCATTATGCCTCCGCTGAACATACGAAACGGGAGCAATCAAATGAATGACTGCTCCCGCCTGAAATAAAGTATTGAAAATCGTATAAAAATCCGGATGAGTATAGCAAATTTATAGACCACTCTCTATTACAATTTGCTTATTTAGCCTGGTGTTTTATAACAAATACCTTTCACTTTATCTTAAGCATAAAAAAAGCCGGAGCTTGTTAGCTCCGGCTTTAGTAATAGTGGCGTCCCCAAGGGGAGTCGAACCCCTGTTGCCTGGATGAAAACCAGGTGTCCTAGGCCTCTAGACGATGGGGACGCAGTCCCATCTCGATCAGTGCTTATATAATGCCACTCATCAAAAGAGAGCGCGAATTATAGGGAGCAATTTGCCGCCCGTCAACTAGAGATTACAGAATTATTTCAATAATTTAGTGATTACTTATATTTGAAAGTTTCTTGCCATTTAAAAGCCCCCTAAGTTAGGGTTTGCAGACTGTTTAAAACAGACAGTTCACATCCGCAGTGAAGCTTTATGGTGTGATTAAATTATATATGGAGATTTCAAATGAAACATTTATCAATAATGTATGTCCCGTTTTTGTCTTTATTTTGCCTTATATTAACCTGCTTCTTTTCATCCACAAGCAAAGCCGCAACCGTCAGCGATTTACTAATTACTGAAATCATGGCAAACCCTCTTGCTGTATCTGATACACGAGGTGAATGGTTTGAGCTATTTAACCCCACAAACGAAAGCGTAGACCTGAACGGCTTATTGCTCAGTGATGACGGCAGCAATCAACACACCATTTTCTCCAGCACAAGCCTGTTAATAAACCCAGGTAGTTATTTTGTTATGGGGCGAAACGGAGACAATAGTTTGAATGGTGGTTTCAACGCAGATTATGTCTACAACAGCTTTTCTCTGGGCAACACACAGGATCAAATAATTTTTTCAGATCTATCAGGTGAGCTACTTAGGCTTGATTATGAATCCGGATTTGCACCATCGGGTAGCAGCATGGAATTAATAGATGCGATTATGTTGCCGTCTAACTATGCCGCAACAGGCACCTCATTTGGTAACGGTGACTTTGGTACACCCGGTATAGCAGGTTCGTTTACTCAACCGACAGGCGTATCACCTGTCCCCATACCGGGAGCGGCATGGCTCATGGGCTCTGGTTTAGTTGGCCTGATGGGCTTTATGCGAAAAGACAGAGTTATTTAAGCTTCAAATAAAAATCTGCCTCAGACTCAACCACTGCGTGGGTCTGAGGTTTAAGACTTATTCTCTTCCTTTGCCCAGGAGTCACGTAAAGTAACCGTGCGATTAAAAACCAGTCGATCAGCAGAGACAGCATCCCGACAGAAGTAACCTTCACGCTCAAACTGAAAGCGTTCGCCTAATTCAGCTTCTGCCAAAGCTGGCTCTAACATACACTTACTTAACACTGTCAAAGAGTCAGGGTTAATCCGTTCTTTAAAATCGACCCCATCTTTGCCGTCATCTGGTGTTGGGTGATTAAATAATCGGTCATACAGACGAACCTCAGCTTCAACCGCATGAGCCGCTGATACCCAGTGAATAACACCTTTTACTTTTCGACCTTCAGGGTTTTTACCTAATGTCTCCGGGTCATAAGAGCAACGTAACTCAACGATTTCTCCCTGATTATCTTTTATTACCTGATCACAACGAATCACATAACCAGAGCGTAGGCGCACTTCTTTATCTAAGACCAGGCGTTTAAATTTATTATTTGCAGACTCTCTAAAGTCTTCTTTATCTATATAAACTTCACGGCTAAAAGGTACTTTGCGTTTACCAAAATCTTCATTCTGCGGATGATTTGGCACGTTTAACTCTTCGACCTGATCTTCAGGGTAGTTCTCAATAACCACTTTAAGCGGATTCATTACAGCTAATCGGCGCGGCGCATTCGTATTAAGATCTTCACGAATAGTGGCCTCCAGCATGCCCATTTCAACAGAGTTCTCAACTTTGCTAATACCAATGCGCACACAAAACTCACGTATTGAAGCCGAGGTAAAACCTCGACGACGCAAACCTGCAATAGTAGGCATACGCGGGTCATCCCAACCGCTAACCAGCTTTTCAGCTACTAGCTGGGTAAGTTTTCGCTTACTCATAACGGTGTATTGCAAATTTAAACGTGAAAATTCAATTTGCTGTGGATGACACTCAATAGAAATATTGTCTAGCACCCAGTCATACAATGGCCGATGATCGGCAAATTCTAGAGTACAAAGAGAATGCGTAATGCCTTCAAGTGCATCTGAAATAGGGTGCGTATAATCGTACATTGGGTAAATCGACCAGGCATCACCCGTTTGGTGATGAACAACGCCGTGACGAATACGATACAAAGTAGGATCGCGCATATTCATATTAGGTGAAGCCATATCGATTTTGGCACGCAAAACCCGTGCACCGTCCTCAAACTCACCTTTTTTCATGCGTTCAAATAAATCTAGATTCTCTTCTATAGAACGATCACGATACGGGCTATTTTTTCCCGCTTCTTTTAAAGAACCACGATACTCGCGAGTTTCTTCTGCGTTTAAATCACAGACATACGCCTTACCTGACTTAATTAACTCAATAGCAAAACCGGCAAGCTGATCGAAATAACTGGATGAATAATACAAGCGATCCTGCCAGTCATAACCTAACCATTTAACATCTTCCTGTATCGCATTTACAAAATCGACATCTTCTTTTTCAGGGTTTGTATCATCAAAACGTAAATTACAGGTGCCTTTATAGTCTTCTGCAACGCTGAAATTAAGCACAATAGACTTGGCATGACCAATATGCAGATAACCATTTGGCTCAGGCGGGAATCGAGTGGCTACTTTTCCATTATTCTTATTTGCTGCCAGGTCGGCATCGATAATATGACGAATAAAATTAGTCGGGGCGGAAGTTTCTTCTGAGCTCATTACGGTTTGATTCTGCGGTTAGTTTGAATTTGACGGTATTTTAGCCTTAATTAATGAAAGTTATAAGAGAAAACTCACACCTGATTAACTTAAGGATTACCCCATTCATCAAACTTTTTCTCCCACTCCCAGGCATGACGAATAATATCATTCAATTCGGCATACTCAGGCTTCCACCCCAGCTCCTTCTGCAATAATGACGAATCAGCCACTAAACGAGCAGGATCACCATCACGACGTTCACCCATCAATACAGTAAAATCACTACCCGTAACCTCTTTAGCCACATCGATTAATTCTTTAATCGAATAACCCTGACCGTTCCCCATGTTATAAGCTCTGGTTTCACCGCCTGCAACCAAGTGCTCCAAACCAAGTAAGTGGGCGCTGCACAAGTCATTAATATGAATGTAATCACGAATACAGGTACCATCTGGCGTATCGTAATCACTACCGAAAATAGTGATATTGTCACGACGACCCGATGCGGCTTGCAAGACTAGGGGGATTAAATGCGTTTCAGGTATATGACGCTCACCTAACTCTCCATCAGGATCAGCACCTGCTGCATTAAAATAACGCAAGCTTACCGATTTCAAGCCATATGCATGATCAAAATCACGCAATATTTGTTCGACCATTAGTTTACTGTGGCCATAGGGATTAATTGGTTTCTGGCTATGCGCTTCATCTATTGGCGTGTAATCTGGTTCACCGAAAGTGGCTGCGGTTGAAGAGAATATGAAGTTTTTAATGTCATGTTCAACCATTGCATCGAGTAATGCTTGGGTATTAGTTACATTATTGCGGTAATACATGGATGGTTTTTCTACTGATTCGCCTACCTGAATATAAGACGCGAAATGCATTACACCATCAAAAGCATTTTCAGATAATAGCTTATTCAGCAAATCAGAATCAGCTATGTCTCCTTCTACAAACTTGCCGTATTTAACTGCATCTTTATAACCGTTAGAAAGATTATCTAAAGTGGTTACATCATGCCCTGCCTTACTTAGCATTTTCACCATGTGTGAGCCGATATAACCTGCTCCGCCTACTACCAATACCTTCATTTTGCCTACCCTGTTAAATATGTTTTAAATTTATCCATATCACATTCTCTGGGTATCATACCGGTTAAAGCTGACAGTGCAAAATGGGTATTGATAAATTCATCAACTGGTTAAAATACAATTTTCAGCATTTTAGTTATCTGAATTAAGTACGTTAACAACATAAAATTGAATACCCTAAAACAGTTTTTAATACCCTCAACTAAGCGAGTGTAAGATATCTTGTAACAGGGGGGGGAGTTGTAATTATTGATGGTTATCAACACATGACAACAAACTTAGTCCTGTTTATACAGCTTGGTACAACTAATATAAGAATGCTATGGCTAGCTTAAAACAACTTATTTATTCCTCTAATATCAACAGATGTTTAAGGTTGTATTGATCCAATAAAACGACTACAGGATAGAAACTAAAAACAAACATAGCCAGGGCAATACCATATAGACGGGAAGCTGCAATACAAAGATAAAGCAAGCAAGAAATAATCACACTAACAATAGCTATGAATTTTGATAAATATAACCAATGGGGATAAACCAAAGACGACTTACGTCTTTCGATTTACGACTTCAGTATTCGGCTCTCGTATTCCGGCCATAAATAATGCCAAATAAAATATAAAAAACGTGACTGTACGAGAACGCTCAAGAAAGCTCTCAGACATATTGAAAATCGCAAAGCCTACCATTAATAACAAACCAGCCAACGCCATACTCCTTGCATCATCTGATTTATCAGGCGATTTACAGGCTTGATAAAACATTCTGGCAGGTATAAAAAATAACATCAGAATTGCAAAAAGAGCAAAAACACCTCCATTTACCATTGCTGAAATAAATTGATTATGGGGATGACTCCAGTTGGCAGCTGAGTGATTTCTTTCACCTCTAGCCACTAACTCTTTAGCATTTTTTTGGTAATGCCCCCAACCAACACCAACCAATGGATTATCTAAAAATATTGACCAGGATGCTTGCCACATCTCAAAACGTGAAGTTACCGATGTCCCTCCTGCCATTTTCATCTCTTTTGCTGTGATATAATTATGAATGTTATTAATCGTTCTATCAGCTCTTACTTTAACTCCTGTTTGTGGTACCTGATATGCTGCGATAAATACTCCAATAACAGCAACAAGACCTATCAATATTTTTAATTTTGATAAATGTATTGACGAAAACCGAAGAAAAACGATCGTTAAAAAAGGTATAGCCACCCAACCACCTCGGGATTGAGACAAAATACTAGCCAAAAGTCCACTACATAAAGCCACCACTGGTAATAAGGCATACCAACGCCCCTGAGACTTGAACCAACCCAAACCTGCTAGTGACATAACACCAATTATTAATGCTAAATCACCAAAAATAATTGGATGTGTTGCACCTTTTGCCCTGCCAATATAGCCAGGCTTATATGTATCTGTTGCAACTTCAAAAATACCAACCAGTGCCGATACAACGGCACCTACAACCAACCCGTACCATACCCATTCTGCTTTAATTCGAACTGTTTTAAAATAAAAGTACGCAGGAATAACCATCAATAAATAGATAAATTTCCCCAGCATTTTCATTCCATGGTATTCCATACCTGAAATTGCTGTTGCAAGCACAGCTACTACCACTATAAAACTGACGGAAAAATAAAATATCCGCTCTTCATAATTAAAGTGCTGTATATTTTTTTGTGGAAAAAGATACAAAACAATTGAACTCAGTAAGATAAGAGCAACAGTTGCACCTGAAACAACGGGAAGTACAGTTGAAGATAAAGGAAAAATCAGCAAATAAGCAACAGACATCAGGCTCATAGCCTTATATCTAATAGAGTTAGTTGCTAATATCTGATCCTTTGAATTAAGGTATATACCCAAAAAAACACCCAGCGACACATAAACAAAGAAGTAAAGATCTTTATTTATAATAAAATCAATGATTTACAGAAACTATAATATAATAAATAGCATTATAGCCACTATTATAACAACTATCTATAAAGTTCTATACTAATACAGTATTTAGATATATTCACCTAATATACGAATTATGCAATATAGCCATATATTAATATGCATTTTTATGAACAAATCCCTTAAATACAGTCAGAATTATAATTTTTAAATCAAACCAGAGAGACCAGTTCTCAATATAGTATAAGTCAAACTCAACCCGGCTTTTCATTTTGTCTAACGTATCTGTCTCGCCTCTAAGACCATTAACCTGCGCCCAACCTGTAATACCCGGTTTAACCATATGCCTTAACATATACTTGTCAACTTTGTCTTTGTACTGCTCATTATGCTGAACAGCATGTGGCCTAGGCCCGACAATAGACATTCGCCCTTGTAATACATTATAAAATTGTGGCAACTCATCTAAACTCGTGCGACGTAAAAAAGAGCCCAAAGATGTAATACGATCATCATTTCTAGATGCCTGAGTAACAGAGCACGACTTTTCGGTATGCTCCTTCATCGTCCTGAATTTGTACACATTAATAATTTTACCATCCCATCCATGCCGTTTCTGTTTAAATAAAACTGGACCGGATGAAGTAAATTTAATAGCAAGTGATATAATTAACAAAGCAGGACTGACCAATATTAAAATTAATAGACCAAGAATACGATCCTCAATTGCTTTAATTATCTGATTAGATCCACCCATAGGGGTGTCAGATAAATTCACCGCTGGTAAACCTGCAATTTCTGTCATTGAATGGTTTAGCAAAGAAAATCCAAATATATCAGGAATTAGCTTTATATTAAGAGTTTGATGCCTTAAAGCATACAGTAACTCTTTAACCCGTTTTTCAGCCCGTAAAGGCAAAGCAATCCAGACTTCATCTATATGATCTTTTGTATTAGCAACAAAAGACTCAACTTCAGACAAGTTTCCTAAAACCTTATGGCCGTCAATAAGCTCACCTGCTAATTTTTTTTCATCATCAAATAAACCAACAATATTAAAGCCGGTCCATGGAGAATCATCAACTTGATTTATTATTTTTTTACCTAAGTCACCCGCACCTATTATGACTACTCGGCGGAAATTTCGTCCTCTAAGTCTTTGATATTGGAGAAACCCGTATATCCCCATACGAAAAATTAACAAAAACATCAACCCTAACAACATCCACCAACCTAGCCACAGACGAGAATAATCAGCTGAAATTTTTAAACTAAATAAAATAAGAATCATTAACAGAACAACACTCAACCAAGCCAAAAGTATAGCTCTCGCCTGCTTGACAAGGCTCTGCCCACGCCATGATGTATATAAACCTAATGCAGAAAAAATTATTACAACACAAAACACTGCGAATAGGACCAAAGAACGATAGTCATTGGGCAGTAAAACATCGCTTAATGGAAAACGAATTGAATAGGCTACTATTGCGGCTAAAACAACAACAAATGTGTCACTCACTCTCGCGAACACGTTAATAAAGCCTGAATAATTTTTAAAAATTGATTTACCAAACATTATATTTTATTCACGAAAGTAGTAATAGTTGTAAAAAACATGTTGCACAGGACTAGCCATAAAATAACACTATAACAGAGATATTCTACCTATTCCTGTATAACCCACCTAGACAATAGTGACTCATATTGATCATGTATTTTATTCCATGAAAAACTTTCAGAAAACCTTTGACGACTCTTTATTGACATATTCTCAATATGGCTCTTGCTATTCAGCACAATATCCAGTGCTTCAGCACACTGTTTCTCACTATCAAAATAGACAGCTCCATCACCTGCTACCCAACGGTTAAAAGCATTGTCATGAGCTAATACTGGTTGTCCAGCACCTAAAGCCTCTATAAGTGATGGGTTAGTTCCCCCTACTGTATGACCATGTATATATATTGAAGAAAAGAAACGCAATGCATCTAAATCAGAGTGGTCATAAACTGCCCCTAAAAAAATCACATCACTATTAGCTGAAGATTTAACTGACATATGGTAATCATTGTCAATATCATAACTACCAAGCACAACGAGTTTATGCCGACGAGGAACAGATGAATAGGCCCTGACTATCTCTAATATTGAATTTTCAGGTTCAGGACGAGCGATGACAATTGCATATTCATTAATCGAGAGTCCAAAATTTTCTATGCGCTTCTTATCTGCACTTAAAACCTCTCGAGCACCATACGGAATCATTGTGATTTTGTTTTCGGAAACACGTGTAGATAAATGTCTTTTAATTTCAGGGTGATCTGCAACCAAGTGATTCCCAATAATACATCCGGCACGTTCATTTAAGTAAAGCCACATGCGTTCATACCACTTCCATTTATCTCTTTTCCATTCAATGCCATCCATATTAATTATGTTTACAATAGATTTAAAACGAAATAAGGCATTGAACAGAGCAGTGTTGTAACCCAAAGTTAAAACAAGCCCCGACTCATTTAGCGCATGCTTAACTGTTAAAAAATCAAACTTAATTGTTGCCAGAGCACTCGCACCTGTAACCGGTATATGAATACACCTTACATTTTTCCACTCACTTTCATGCATCTGCGAAAAATCTGAAGAAGATTCCTGACAATAAACAGTAACCTCCCAACCTTTTGAAACAAGATACAAGGATAGACTCTCAGCAAATGTTTCAAAGCCCCCATGAGAAGCAGGAATGCCTCGTATACCCGTAATTAATATTTTTTTCATAGAAATTGGCCCTTATTAAATAGCGCCATGATTAAGTAAATGAATAATATGTCGGTCAAAACTATCAATATCAAACTCTAATGATCGACTTAATGCATTTAATGCAACTTCTTTATAAGTCTCTTCATCATTTCTCAACTTCAAGATTCGTTCATAAATTTCATTGATATTATAGCAAGAAATCAAGTATCCATCTTTATCATCACGAACTATTTCAGCCGGTCCTCCAACAGGAGGAACAATCACAGGAACACCAAATATCATAGCCTCAAGAATAGTTAATCCAAATGTTTCTATCCATTCATCTGGTCTAGATAAATTAAGAACCAATGATGCTTCTTGATAAAATGGATATAGATTATTCTGACGAGGAAACACAACTAAATTTTTTGGTAATTGAGATATATCCATATAGTCAGAAATTTCACTATCTCTTGCGTTAAGAACCATAGTAAAAACATAACCCTCTATATCAATAAATTTTTTTGCAAGCTCAATAAATTCAAACACACCTTTATATTTTTTTAACGAACAGACCATCAAAACATTAAATATAGGTCGACACGATTTTAAACATATCAAGTCCTTAGTTTTATCGTTTTCAATAGAGGCAACTGCATTATATATAACATCACTATCCACACCAGGAAACAGTTCATTATTTTTAAGAAATTTTGAAACATAAATAACCTTGGTAGCAGTATGCTGAACCACGTAACGAAGAAACTTCTTTAGAATAAACGGCCTAACTGATGTTTCGTGAATATGATAAATAATTTCACAACCGAGAATTTTCCCAACAATACCAGCAGAAAAAGGCATCATTGTATTAACATAAAAAGAGACCCTTTCACCACGATATTTAAAGCAAATACAAGCAAGATGAATCTGTGAGAAAAGATAGTAAAACAATGTCAATAATTTATTTTCACTTCTCTTATAGAAAACGCAAACTGTATTATTTTTATACTTCGACAAAAAACCATCACTATCAGAAGACGTTATTAGATCATAATCAAGCGATCTATTTTCAGCAACTCTTATAACGTCAGAAAGAACTTTTGGACTGCCGCTTCTATCATTAAACAAATGTACAAATACAATTTTATTCATTATTAAAATTTCTCTACTTAAAACACTTGTTGTGACGAATATCAAAAATCACTAAAAGACAAATCAACACTTATAATACCTATCATCAAAAATCAGTCTAAAACAAGAAAACTTAAATACATTTAAAAATCAAATATACAAATACCTTAAACACTTATACTTAAAAGCGAGCTTCACCTTAAGGTAGATTAAATATATTGCTAACATATAAGATATCGGCGCACGATAACAAGAAAAAGTCACTCTAGTAGCATAGATATGATCCTGCCATCTGAAGTACGATCTATCTACCGTTTCATTAAGATTCTCAGACAACTCATGATTGACACTCTGACTCAAGACATAAATATACTCAAAATATTTTTCGTATCTAACGAAAAAATCAGTATCAGTTCCATAAAATTTAAGCGCGGGATTAAAAAACATACTCATCTTTTTATAGCATTTACTTGTGAAAATAACACCACTATTAATAGCAATAAAATTCTCTGATGACTGCAACCCATCCTCTATATAATCCAGTCGCTTTCCTTTAAATAAAAACCTAGTTCCCGGGCTCACCAATATGTCGTTCGAATATATTTTTGGTGTAAAAACCGTGCATAAATCTTTTTTAACAGAGCTGGTTATTTCATTAATTTCTGACAAAACCTTTACCATGTCATAATTAGTATAATCTGTATCATCATCCGAAATCATAAGAAGAGCTTCATCATCAGACAATACCTTGCTGGCAACATCATTATAGATCAACGGTAAGGGAGTGTTATTTCCTTCATACAATACAACGCCTCGATGAAAATCATCATTAAAATACTCAGGCCCATTATTCCAGACATGTAAACTCACACAATCAAGAGCGCCGTTGTCAATTTTCAATTTATTTAATATAGATGTTATCGCTATGGAGTCACTGATATTCTTATTATATAAAACAACTAAAATATTCAACTTCATCCTGGTTTCTCGCAACGATATATATATGATGTTTTTCTTTTTAATAAATAAATCAAAAAATAAAGTGAGATAAATATATAAAGGGAGGAAGTTCGAGAAAACGACTGAAAGAAAAACAGATAAAAGAATACAGGCGTCATCATATAGAGCGGAAAATGAAACGTTATAACTGTTGGATCTTTACGATATGACAATTCACCAACTGCGTAAACATATATCTTAATTAAAAAGTAGATAAACCCTAAACCAAAAACAACACCAAAGCTTAAGAAATAATTAACCCAAAACGAATCATACCAATATACACCTTTTGATCCAATTTTAGCTATACCTAATCCGAAAATCGGACTTGACTTTAATTGCTCAAAAAAGCTCACCCACTGCGACAATCTTCCAAGAGCAGATAATTCATTAGTAAAACCCAGTGCAATATACCCAAAAGTAAGTAAAGTGAGGCTCAAAAAAATAATAGCTGAATAAAGTAATCGCGATAATTTACTTCTAATCACAAAATAGCTAAAAAACACAAAGGAAACGCCAACAGAACCAATAAGTGCTGATCTAACAGTAGATATATAGATACTATGGTAGACGATCACCAAAAACATTAAATTGAAAATAGTTCTTAGTTGTTTGTTTTCCAATATACTCTTATAAGTAAAACACAATAGAAACGACAGACTTGTCAATAAAAATAAAGAGTAATCTAATGAGCTTGTGAAAAAGCTAGAAATTCTTGGTTTGCCATCCCTAAACGCATCCCATATGTTTTGCTCATACCCTAAACTAATAAAATGATTCCAATACCAAAAATCTTCCGGCTTAGTTATTGTAAAAGACTGATAATATCCATACGCAACTGATATGGCAGTAGCCAGATATAACCCATTCTCAAAATAGCGTATATTTCGATTAATGTTTTTTGAAATTAACCATGCATAAAATGCTGAAAAGTATACTATTAAAAAATAATATCTATAATTTGAAACATTACCAATCAGCCCACTATTCAAACCGTACATGGCTACAAGTAAAAATACAAACAGAAAAATCAAGTAATGAA
>Ga0316204_10005881_pt1 | contig 19612 bp, 14 predicted proteins | sample 6monrhotite_MG_2_FD_205661 | JGI IMG/M metagenome (GOLD analysis project Ga0316204, IMG submission 205661) | Microbial mat bacterial communities from mineral coupon in-situ incubated in ocean water Damariscotta River, Maine, United States -... | ecosystem: Environmental > Aquatic > Marine >...
GGTTCATTGACGAAACTGATCTAAAAGAGCTTGGTGCGATTATTTCAGGCGATGAAGCTGGCCGACTGAACGACAGCGAAATAACGATCGCCGATCTCACCGGCGTCGCGGTACAGGATATCCAGATAGCCAAATCGGTCCTGCTGAGCCTGGCGTAGAATTATGCTCAGGAAATTATCTGGCGTGGTGATTTCTCTGCTCCTCATCAGCGCTGTGCTTTTCTTCTGGCTGGCGCCAGGCAAGATCGAAACAGCTCAGAATCGGGTCGTCTCGCATGCGCCGTACACGATTAGCGCCGCAGCGCTAAAGTTGCACCAGGACCTCTTCGTTACCGACCTGCACACCGACTCGCTGCTTTGGAAACGCGACCTGCTGCAGCGCTCTGATATTGGTCATGTTGATCTGCCGCGGCTACAGGACGGTAACGTCGCGCTGCAGGTTTTTTCAGCGGTAACGAAAAGCCCTGCCGGCCTGAACGATGTTGAGAATACCGCCGACTCGGACAACATTACTCTGCTGGCCGTGGCGCAGCTATGGCCACCGGCCACCTGGTCGAGCATTTACGAGCGAGCAAGTTATCAACTCAGGAAACTAAGAGAATTCGCCGCTGCAAGCGATGGCGAACTGCAGCTCATACTAACAAAACGAGATCTGCGCTCGCTCATAAAGGCTCGCGCCAACGGCCAGAATACGGTCGGGGCAATTTATCTGATCGAAGGTGCACATCCGCTGGAGGGCAAGATCGAAAACCTCGATCTATTGCAGCAACAGGGATTACGAGTAGTCGCCTTTACCCACTTTTTTGACAACGAACTCGGTGGCTCATTGCATGGTATTTCCAAAGCCGGCCTCACCGACTTTGGCAGGCAGGTCGTCAAGCGCGCCGATGAACTGCAGCTCATTATCGATATCGCACACGCATCGCCACAGTCTGTGCGCGACATCCTGGCGCTCACAAAACGGCCGCTTATGCTCTCGCATGGTGGGGTTAAGGGTCAGTGCGAAACGCCGCGCAACCTCGACGACCAGCTTATGCTTGAGGTCGCGGCAAACGGCGGCCTGCTCGGTATTGGCTATTGGGCATCAGCGATCTGTGATGTCACGCCGAACGGAATCGTGGCATCGCTGCGCTATGCAATCGACCTGCTCGGCATTGACCATGTCGCACTCGGCTCTGACTTCGACGGGACCGTGACTACACCCTTCGATACCTCCGAACTCGCGATCCTGACGCAAACGATGTTGAGCCAGGGATTCAGCGAGGACGAAATACGCAAAGTCATGGGTGGCAATGCCCAGCGGTTCTTCCTCGATTCGTTGCCCGACTAGCCGTTACATTTTGTCCAGCGCCGCCTTCAAATTCGCGACGGTCCTATCGACGTCGTTGAGTTTGTCCAGGCCAAACAATCCAATGCGAAAGCTTCGATAGTCTGCCGGCTCATCGACCATCAGTGGCACGCCCGCAGCAATCTGCAGCCCCTGTGCCATGAATTTGCTGCCGTTATGAACATCGACGTCGTCCGTATAGCAAACGATAACCGTCGGTGCCTGAAAACCAGTGGCGGCAACGCTCTTGAAACCATACTCGCTTAGCAGTGCCCGCACTTTCGTACCTAACTCCTGTTGTCGCTTGCGCAACTCATCGAAACCAACCGCGACAGTGTCATGCATCGACTCGGAAAACCTGACCAAGGCATCCGTTGGCATGGTCGCGTGATAGGCGTGCCCGCCATTCTCATAGGCAGCCATGATCTCCATCCATTTCTTGAGATCACATGCGAAGCTTGAACTGGCAGTCGCGGCGATACGTTCTTTCGCGTTGGCACTCAACATCACGAAGCCGCTGCAGGGTGATGCGCTCCAGCCCTTCTGGGGGGCGCTGATAAGAATATCCACCCCGATGTCACGCATATTGACCCACATCGCACCCGAGGCAACACAGTCGAGCACGAACATGCCGCCATTCTTATGCGTCGCTTCCGCAACCGCGGCCAGATAGTCATCGGGGAGAATCATTCCTGCTGCGGTTTCAACGTGTGGGGCAAATACCAGATCCGGTTGCAAGTCTTCAATCTGCTTGACGACCTCATCAATGGGACATGGTGCAAGCGCCGCTTGTGGTCCTGATTCGACCGGACGCGCTTTGAGAACTGTATGCGTAGACGGAATATTGCCGGCATCGAATATCTGCGACCAGCGAAAGCTAAAGAAGCCATTGCGAATGACCAGGCACTTCTTATCCGTTGCGAACTGGCGTGCAACAGCCTCCATCGCATAGGTACCACCACCCGGAACGACAATCGCTGCCTCAGCGCCGTAGGCGTCCTTCAATGTGGACGAAATGTCTCGCATGACGCTTTGAAATGACTGCGACATATGATTCAAAGATCGATCGGTGAAAACCACCGAGTATTCCAATAACCCATTCGGGTCGACGTCCGGTAACAGGCCTGCCATACGTATAAACTCCAGTTTTAGTTTTCACTGCCTATCGTACAATGCTCTTTGCTAGAATGCTCAGGATCAGCACAGGGCTGTGGCTGACAAACAGTGAGGTTTTTCGATATGAGCTGTATTTTAAGAAGGGCGCTTTATTACGCCGCGGTCTCAACCCTAATTTTGCAGGCGCCCGCAGCCTCCGCTCAGGACGAAGAGTTTGATCATTTCAGCGTCAGCCTCGGCGTCTTTCTGACCGATCGTGAAAGCAAAACCCGGCTGGATGGCTCACTCGGTGACGAAGGCAGCGATGTCGATCTCGAGAGTGATTTAGGGCTTGATCGTTCCGACACAGTGTTTCGCTTCGACGGTTACTATCGCTTCAATGACAGGCACCGTATCGACATCAGCGCGTTCGACTTGTCGCGTTCAAAAAACCGTGTGATCGATGAGGAAATCGAATGGGGAGACACGGTTTTTCCAATTAATGTCAATATTCGAAGTGAACTTGATCTGGCCATCTACAAACTGGCGTATACCTGGTCATTCATGCAACGCGACAAAGGCTATCTCGGTTTGACCGGCGGACTCTATGTTCTCAGCCTTGGCACGAAGCTCAGTGCATCCGACATCGGCAGCGTGGAGTCCGATGGTCTTACCGCACCACTTCCTGTTATTGGCCTCAGAGGCGAATACCAGATCTCTGAAAAATTCACCTTTCGCGCCAGCGGCGAATTATTTGCGCTGAAGTATAATGAATACGACGGCACCTTGGTGGACCTGTACGCCGGCATCGACTACGGACTGTCTGAACATACCTCAATCGGTCTGGGACTGAATAGCGTCAACCTTGATGTCGATGTTTCGAGAAATCAATTCAACGGCAATCTTAATTGGCGGTACGACGGTGGACTACTGTTTCTGAAGTTTGACTTCTAGCACTTGATCCTGGTTCTGAAAATCGTCCTCGGCGCCGAGATCATTCTTGGCGTTATGTGGACGGTTTTTGCCGCGATGGTGCACGGTCCCGGCGGCCTCGGCGCAATAGCCGCAGGGCTGATCATCTTTGCCGTATTTGCTGCTTTTTTTCTGTTCGCGGCCTGGGCGTTCTGGAAACATCCACACACGAGAACACTTGCCGGCTGGATCATGGCCCTGCCATTGGTATTCTTTTTTGCACCGCTCGCGATTCGCGCGATGGCAGGCGAGCACCTATCGTCGGATCAGTTCATCATATTTCTCTGTATCGCTGCCATTGCGGCGCTCTGCGCCTGCTGGGTGGCTCCAAGGAAAGTTGCGCTCGTCGTTCCGGATTTTCTTATCCGCAGCAAGCTCTTTAATTGGCTGGTAATACTCGCGGTCATCGCCGGCTGGCTGTTGCTGGTCTTCGTTGTCATCTATATTGCGAATGAGGACATCTCGTCAACGGCGAGATCAGAAAGCGGACTTGCCATGGCACTAATCTTTGCCGCGGCGTATTTGATCTGGCTGGGCATGGCCAACTTCATCGCCGCCACCTGGGCGTGGCTTTGCCTGCGAAGCGCAACTACGGACAATCCTCGCAAACTCAATATCGCCCAGCTCGTCGTCGCAGCTCCCGGCATCCTGATCGGCGTAGCAATAGCCGCCTGGCTGTCAATCCAGAGCCAGCTCTAAGGTAAGCGTTTGCCCCCGGAGTTTCTGACTCCAATTGAATAAAGGTTGATGCTTGCAGGCAGGACAGGCAGTCGCCGGCTTCCTATGATTTCGCCAACTGAAACTATTCAGAGAGCCCAATCATGGCGGAGAAAACGCACGCAGAGACGATGGATTTTTTGTGGAATCAATGTTGGAAGCTGTCAAACAGCATCATCATCGCGAATGAACTTGCTGACGAGGCTTCCAGCTTCATGAAATATAGCGAGGCAGAACGTTTACAGCTTGCCGAGCAGTTCGCGCAGGGCACCGGCATATTCATGGCGTGCGTACTGGTCGCCAAAGATCAGGACAGTCAGCCGCTGGCTGTCGACAAGTATCAGGCCTATCAGGATGACTTTACCCAATACGGTTATCAGGCGGGCAAACTTTCAGGACAATTCGCGACCGAAGATGAACTCATTGAATACCTGGAGGGACTGGCGTCACTTACGGTTGAACAGCTGAGTCATTACCGCATTGAGCCGATGCGCTTGCATGCTGCCGCGATGCAGACCGTAGAAGACCATGCCAGGGAAAATGGCAAAAAAGCGCATAGGGTGAATTGACCAAGAAGCGATGTCTGCGGACAAGACGCTAGCCGCCCTGTTTCCTAAAGTGTGTACGTCAACAGGGAGGACAGGAATATGAACGCATCAAGCTTCACAAGATCGCCACGCTTCACGGTAGCTGACGCCGCCAAGGCACAGGTCGCGACGTACCTGTACGAGTTGTACAGCAATGATGACGGTATGCTCGCCAATCTTGATCGCTGGACGCAACGGCGAATAACTGACGAAAGCATGGCGAAACTCGCGCTCGTTTTTGAGTCGGATGATCCCGCTGAAACCTGCTACAGAGATCTTATCCGCGAGATCAGCAGTGAGGCCGAGCACGGCATCTATCTTGCCGATGCGAGCTCATCGACAGGACATCTGCGTCGAATAGTTGATGAACCCGGCGTATCGGGTGAACTTGTCGATCACATTGAGGCAATCGCAGAAAATATGTTTCCGGACGAGTTGGCCCGTTCGAACCAGGATCTGGATCTGGTCTGGATTACGATCCAGGCACGCCACGATCGTGCACATGTAGATGCGGTCATCTCCGAGATCATTATTGGTCACCTGATGGGCGATGCAGACATGGCCCGCGACATGTGCAACGCACTGCGCTCACTTATGTATGCCTTTCATGAGAACGTCACGCGACGTTGCTCGAACCTGAATCTGCTCGGCGACGAGCGCGAAGAGCGCGACCTGATGATCATGGTAGGCGAACTTGAAAAACGCAGCGGCAGCTACAACAGCCGGATTGCCGCTATCAACAACCGCGTGGAAGCACTGTAGACCAGTCCCCCTGAACTGACGATACCCCCCCGATCGTCGGTGGCTCCTGGCGGGCCGCAAGGCCCGCTAGATTTTTTCAACAATTCATTGTCAGAAAATCAGTCGTAGTCGAAAGTCATGCCAAGCAGAACGCCCAGCGATGGCTCCTGCAGGGTGAACTGCTCATCGCCGAGCCGGACATTCTTGCTTGCCAGCGGCACCGTCAATGCAACGCCCAGCTGCAAGCGGAAGTTCCAACTATCACCCAATGCGGCAGCAAAGAACCGCACCCCCGTGTCTGCTGTCAGTACCGCCCGACCAACACTCTGCGATGCATCACTACCACCAACTGATTCTCGATACAGCTGTTCGTCGCGCCACCCGGCGGCAGCGGCCGCATAGTACCTCAGCCAATTCACACTGACCGCCACAGGCCGCTCGAATTCCAGACCCGCGGCCAGATGCAAGACATCAATATAGGCCGAGTCGTCATTTTCAAACTGTGGTTGCCCGTAACGAAAATCCAGAAACACTGACTCGCGCCACAATGAGTCCTCTCTGATCAAGATATTGCTAGGCAGTTTTGTGGCCAACTTGGCTTCGACATCGGGCAATAGAAAGCCAAACTCGATACCTAGCCGCGGCGCCTCTACATACTTGTTGCCGCGACGGACTCCGGAGGACGTCAAGACGATCTGCCCGTACGAAGCGTCATTCTGAAACTGCTGCACGGTTTCAAAGGTGATGGCACCAAGGCGCATGCCAAAGACGACGGCGGTATCCTCTTCCGCCATCGCCGTTGCCACCTGCACAAGGTCCGCGTCGTACCCTGAGCGCCAGTCATGGCGTAGTCCTAACCAGATGTCCATCCAACCGCGACTTGCGACGGCCAACGCACTGACAGAGCTGTCCCACTCTCCGCCGCTGGTCACAAGTGTGCTGGCGCGCAACCAATAGGCGGTGCTCCAATTGCCGAATTCGGCAAAATTGCGATAGCGAGCACCATCAAGCCACGCCGTCACTGCGGTGTCAGCTGTGTCGACATACGGCAGCGAGTCTATGTCGCTGCTGATCAAACGATGAAAGCCGTTTTGCATTCGCTCACCGGCATATTCTCCCGCACCTCGCAGGCCACCACCGACCGTCAACCGATCCACACCAGACTCAAACGTCCTGTCGAGCAGCGAGTAGCCAAGTGATGCAGACAGCTGATCGACCCGGCCAAAAATCGGCTCGTCTGTCAGCGTAAGGATGCTGTGATCCAGATACGCCGACCACCGCTCATTTAATTTCGCTGCGATAATTATTTGTTGCGTACGATAGTCGTCAACCGAACCACCACGACCGAAAAAGTCATTACTGAAATTATAGGAAAAGTCGCGGTCGATGGTTGGCAATAGTGCAGGCGGCGCCCCGGCGATTTCACCGGCTGCTGCCGGTCGGGCGAATATTGCAGCAATAACGATAGTTGAGCGTACAAGAACTCGCCAATTAGGCTTGATCTGCATGCAGATTATTGCGGCAGATCTTTGTACGTGAACTTGATGCCGCCGTATGAGAATTCGGCCATTAAGCCCAGGCGTGTCACGGTGATGATAGCAACGCCGTCATTATAGGCCGGCGTTCCCGCGACGCCGAATGTAGCCACAGCAAGCCCGGCCTGTCCGGCAAACTGCATCTCGCGCGCCTTAAAATACTGCAGCGCTTCCTGGTCCTTGAAAAACACGATCATGCTGAAGTTATTCGCGCCTAACTGCAGCCCGGAGGTGAACTGCCAGAAGCCGGTCGTGCCAATCAGCTGGTCACCCTCGACTACCAGTCCTTTGCCATAGGCACCACCGAAACCAACTGCAGCACGCGTAATCGAAGGCAAGATTGCGAATCCGTAGGCCTGTTCAAAATACATGGCGCTGCGCGGCACTTTCTCTTTGATCTTTTGTATCGCAGCCTGTGCCTTCACCTGCCTGGCATCGCCCGGATCCGGCTGCCAGTCCGCTACCGCTGGTGAAGCCATGGCCAACAGGCATATCGCGATAGCCGTCAATGTTGAAGCTCGAATGTCCTGCCAGGAAATCATCGCGTGCACTCCAGATGCGCAGTGAGCCAGTCGGCGCCACCGGATACATCGCCAAGAATGTCAGAGGTACCGAAAATACCGGAGCGGTGCACGATGCTTACGCCTGCATAGCAGCTCTGCAGCCAGGCGGCTTTTGAGACCCTTTTCAACGGGAAATCCAGGGTCATCTCGAGGTAGTTGAGAAAGTGAGAAGTGTTGCCGAGAGCGCCTTCGCCTGTTTGCTTCTTCTGCTCCGCAATCGGGACATTCTCTGCATAGGACATTCCGAAACCAAAGCCCCAGCGAAAAACCTCTTCGTCCGTCCAGGGTGAGTAGCCTTTACCGCGCGCCATGATGAAAGCGGCCCAACTCCAGAAGTTCTCATTACCCTCGTCTTCTTCATAATGGCGGAACATCGCTACCTTACCGACGAAGTCGACTCGTTTGCCCTGCGATAGTAATTTGCCGAGCGTAAACCCGGCAATATTGGTATCGACCAGCGTGCTTTTACTGAAGTCGCCCTGATCGATTTCGCTGACGATATTGCCGTCCGCCTGATAACCGTAGTTGACGCGCCACGACCACTCACCCTGTCGCTCGGAGTCCATGATGTAGTCGGGTTTCCTGGCGTTGCCAAAGGTGTACGTTCCGCCCACAAATACAGTTGAAAAACCCGATTCCTCAATGAGTGGGCTGTTTATGACTTCGGAGTCCGTACCACCGAATCCAAAGTTGCCAAACAGGGTGACTCTGTCGCTGGCCTGCCAGGCTGTATTCAGACCAAAGCTGAGCCACTGGGATTCACCCGGAAGGTATGCCGGACGATCCGGCAGACGCTGCTCTGCCTCGCTGACACCAAAATAGTAATTTGTAAGATCGGCGTTCTGCCAGGAGAAACGAATGAACGGCGAAATTGACCATGGGCCGGTGTGAAAGTTATAGCGATAGGTAAGCTCAACTTCCTGACCATTGTGTCTGTCAAGAGTGTCAGCAATCCAACCCAGTTTGAGTTCACCCCAGGGCCTGGTCGAAATAATCTGCAGGCCTGCGTCGAGAGTCTGCTTGCGCTCTGTTAGGCCCTCGTAAAATTCGTTGCTGTCCGGATCGAGCTTCTGGAAGCGGTAGCGGCCGTAGAGATTCACTTCCCAATTGTCGTTATTGACGAAATGCACACCGCCGGCAGTGCCGCGAAAGAAAAAGTACTTACCCTCATACAAGTACAACGGAATCAGATCGAACTGGCGCTGATCCTCGTTGTCGACCGCAAGATACGGGTTTTGTCCCAAGCGAATGCCACCACCCAAAGCGGCAGTGCCATCCGGCGCATTGAAGAAGGGAATCTCGGCAACTTCCTGCGAGTTCGCAGGTGCGCAAAGTGCGATCGTAAAGACCACATAGACAAGGCTTAGCTTGGACCGAAACATTGCGCGAAGAATATCAGGAATCAGGCAGCGAGATTCTTTATGATGATCGAATGAACATCAAAATGATTCTTATACCGATTGCGCTTAGCAGTTTATTAAGCGCCTGCGCGCCACAGCCGACACTGCCAGTGGACGTGGCCGCGACCAATATCGACGGTTTGCAGGAAGTGCAGTCGACGTATTTCTCAGCTGCCTTTGTTCGCCCCGGGGTCGATTTCGGAAATTACCAGCAACTGCTCATTAGTGAGTCCGAGCTGGCATTCAGAACGCCTGATCGGGCCAAACAACAGTTCCCGCTCAGACAAGAGCAAAAAGACAATTTTCGACAGCTGCTGGATGGGCGCTTTAAGGACGCGCTCGGCGACTCTGCTACTTTGCAGCTAGCTGATTCTGCCGGCCCCAATGTCCTCAAACTACAGGTCCGTGTGCAGGATATTATTGCAAGCGTGCCACCCAGGTCGGTTTCAGGCGTTTCGGATATCGCACTACATGCGGTAGGCGAAGCCACACTTGTGATCGAATTGAGTGACTCAGAGTCGGCTGAAGTCCTCGCTCGCGTCTACGACCGTCGCGCGCTTGAAGGCACTGCTATCGCCCAACGACAGGGGGCTCCTATCACTATGTGGAAAGAGGTCGAAGCCCTATGCGAACATTGGGCTTCGACCGTGCGTGCGCGCCTTGACGTGGTCATAAGCGGAAGCTATTAGACTCCCACTAACCTATATCAAAGCGATCCAGCATCATCACCTTGTTCCATGCAGCTACGAAGTCGCTGATGAACTTGTCCTGCCCACCGACCTCTGCATAAACCTCGGCGATGGCGCGCAGCTCAGCGTGTGAGCCGAAAATCAGATCAACCGGCGTCGCGGTCCACTTCAAGTCACCTGAAACACGATCATGCCCTTCATAAACGCCTGCGCTTGCAGAAGACTTGCTCCACTTTGTATCCATGCTGAGCAGATTGACGAAGAAGTCGTTGCTCAGGGTGCCTGGCCTGGCGGTGAAAACACCGTGCGCGGCGCCGTCGGCATTTGCGTCTAAAGCACGCATGCCGCCGACGAGAGCAGTCATCTCCGGTGCAGTCAGGGTTAGCAGATCGGCCTTCTCAACCAGCATTTCCGCCGGCGAACGATAGTTGTTGTCACCGAAGTAATTACGGAAGCCGTCTGCGGTTGGCATCAGCACGGCGAACGAGTCGACATCTGTCTGCTTCTGGCTGGCATCGGTGCGTCCTGCCGAGAACGGAACTTCGACATCCTGCCCTGCTGCCTTGGCGGCCTTTTCAATCGCCGCAGCGCCACCCAGAACGATCAGATCGGCAAGCGATACCTGTTTACCACCCGATTGGGCTTTATTGAAGTCCTTCTGAATGCGCTCCAGACGAGCCAGCACTTTATCCAACTCCTGCGGATTGTTAACTGCCCAATCGCTTTGCGGTTGCAGGCGGATTCGCGCGCCATTAGCGCCACCGCGCATGTCGGTGCCACGGAAAGTAGACGCCGATGCCCAGGCGGTTCGCACCAGTTCGGCGACGCTGAGCCCGGAGTCCAGGATTTCAGCCTTGAGCTTGGCGACGTCATTTGCATCGATCAGCGCGTGCTTAACAGCCGGAACCGGATCCTGCCACAAGAGCTCTTCAGTTGGTGCTCCGGCGCCTATATAGCGCGCACGCGGCCCCATATCGCGGTGTGTCAGTTTGAACCATGCGCGGGCGAAGGCGACCTCGAACTCAGCAGGGTTCTTCAACCAACGCTGCGTAATTTTGCGATATTCAGGGTCGAACTTAAGCGACAGATCGGTGGTAAACATGATCGGCGCGTGCCGCTTGGAAGGATCATGAGCATCCGGCACCAGGGTGGAGGCAGCGCCGTCGGCCGGGATCCACTGGATTGCACCTGCCGGGCTTTTCGTCTGCACCCAGTCGTAGGTGTACAGGTTAACCAGATAGCTGTTGGTCCATGCGACCGGATTGACCGTCCATGCGCCCTCAAGGCCGCTGGAAATGGTATCCCCGGCATTACCTGTGCCACATTTGTTTTCCCAACCGAAACCCTGCTTTTCAATGCCAGCGGCAGCCGGGTCTACACCCACACAATCAGCCGGCGGCGCAGCACCGTGGGCTTTACCAAAGGTATGTCCGCCCGCGATCAGCGCAGCGGTCTCTTCATCGTTCATCGCCATGCGACCGAAGGTTTCGCGAATATCCTTGGCGGCCAACAATGGGTCGGGATTGCCGTTCGGACCTTCCGGATTCACATAGATCAAACCCATTTGCACAGCGGCAAGCGGCTTCTCAAGCTTGCGATCACCTTCGTAGCGTTCGTCAGCGAGAAACTCATTCTCAGGTCCCCAATAGACCATCTCGGCTTCCCAGTCGTCCTCACGTCCGCCGGCAAAACCGAAGGTATTGAAGCCCATGGACTCCAGCGACACATTGCCTGCCAGGACCATCAGGTCGGCCCAGGAAATACTGCGGCCATACTTTTGTTTGACCGGCCAGAGCAATCTGCGCGCTTTGTCCAGATTGACGTTGTCGGGCCAGCTGTTTAATGGCTCAAAACGCTGCTGGCCGCCACCGGCGCCGCCGCGTCCGTCAGACACTCGGTAGGTACCGGCGCTGTGCCATGCCATGCGAATAAAGAACGGGCCATAGTGACCGTAGTCAGCAGGCCACCAATCCTGTGATGCTGTCAGTACAGACTCGATGTCCGCCTTTACCGCATCCAGGTCAAGACCTGCGAACGCCTTTGCGTAGTCGAAGTCGGCGCCCATGGGGTTCGATTCCGCAGCATGATCGCGAAGCGGGCTAAGATTTAGATTTTCAGGCCACCAGAACTGATTCGACTTTGGCGTGCCCTGCGCGGCGGCTGGGCTGATCGGTGAGATTACTGATATCGCGACAGCGACCAGCAAGCTTATAGTTTGTTTATGCATTGCAAATTCCCCTTGAAAACAATCAGGATTAGTAAGCGCCTATTAAAGCGCATTTTATTGAACGACTTTATGGAATATAACTATCGTAGTAAGCGATAAAATCGATCATAAAATTGTCTGACTGTAGATCGGTCAGAGTATCCGGCCGCACTTAAATGTGTAAGATTCGCCAGACAGATAAACAGGGCCGGTTTTGAAATTGGTACTTTTAACCAATGCGGCGCAGCACCCATGACTATACTCTTTAAACCAGTGATTTGCGGATCAGTTGCTAAGGGTTTTCCATGGCCTGCGTAAGAACAATTCTCGCGTTCGCCGCATTTGCGTTCATCGCTTTTCCTGGCACATCATGGGCCGCGCTAAGCTATGAAGTTCGCGGCATTGATGACCCGCTCAAGTCGAACGTGCTCAACCATATCGACTCGCCTCAGCTTGGTCCGCACGTACGCTTGGCCGACAAGGATTTCGAGCGCGTTCTCGCCGAAGCCATTAGCGACACCAAAGTTGCGTTGCGGCCTTACGGTTACTACGCGGCCGAGGTTCGCGGCCAGATCAGGCGCATCGCCGAAGATGAAGTGATGCTTGAGCTGATCGTCAATCCGGGACCGCCTGTCATTATCGAGAGCCTGCAGATTGAGGTTGCCGGTGATGGTCAAGAATCTCGCGTCCTGTCCAGCTGGAGAAAGAACTGGCTACTCGAGAAGGGCAGCGTGCTCAACCAGGTGGAGTGGGAGCAGCAGAAGCAGATCGGGATCGACCTTGCCAATTCAGTTGGCTTTCTAGCCGCAGATTTTTCGGTGCATACGCTGGAAATTGACCTCGAACGCAATCGGGCCAACGCGACCTTAAGGCTGGACACCGGTCCGCGCTATGTCATGGGGGACATCGATTTCGGCGAGCACGTATTGAATCCGGGCATTCTCGAACTGGTGCCGAGATTCGAAAAAGGCGATCGCTATTCCAGCTACCTCATGGAACGGTTTCGAGCGGACCTTTGGCTGACCGGCTACTTTACAGATGTCGACGTTGTGGAGACCGAGGTGGCGGATAGCGAGCCACCCAGGGTCGACCTGACTGTTCGCACCAGCACAGATTACCGCAACCGCTATACCGGTTCGCTCGGTGTTGGCACCGATACCGGCTTGCGAGTACAGGCGAACTGGAGCCGCACACCAATGTCCGCAAAAGGCGATCAGTTCGATCTCGGACTGGGCTGGCAAGATCTGGATGATCAGTTTGCCGTACGCGCGACCTACCGTCGGCCACGACTCGGACGCAATCGCGAGTACTGGACCGTTGATACCGTGCTTAAATTCGAGAACATGGACCTGGAGTTTAAGCTTGACGAAGAGGACGACGATTTCATTCCGTTTGCGAACGGTAACGTTGACGAACGTCATGTGCGTCTCGGGCGCCTGAAAATTCGCAATCGCGGTAGCGGCGAGACACAGCTATTCGAGACACCATTTGTGCAGTACATTAATTCAGAGTTCGATTTCAGCCCTATCCTGCAGCCGACAATGCCCTTCAACGAGAATATCGATCGCTTACTGGGCGGGGTCGATAATGCAATTTCGATCGGAGTCGAATACGGTCTGGTCAATGTTCTCGGCAAGGGCTTCGACATTCGTGGTCATCGTGAACGAGCCTGGCTGTTTCATTCCAATGAATCGTTCGGTTCTGAAGTCGCATTTACGCAAGCTTATTTTTCCACCAACAGCAGCTACCTGTGGGGTGATCGCTGGAAATTCATCGTGCGCGCGGAAGCCGGTTATACGGATGCCAAGGTTGATGACTTTGTTATCGATATCGGCGGCGGCCAGCTCAATATTTCCGACACGCAGCTGCCAAATTTTTATCGCTTTAAAGCGGGCGGTAGCAATAGCGTTCGCGGTTACGGCTTCGAGACCCTGAGCAACAACGACATCGGCTCCAACCACATTGTTTCGGCAAGTGCAGAAATCGAATTCAAAGTTCTGCAAAAATGGTCTGGTGCGGTATTTATGGACGTCGGCAATGCGTTCAACGACTGGAGCGAACCGGAACTAAAACGCGGTATCGGTGCCGGGATTCGCTGGTATTCGATCGCTGGCCCGATTCGCATTGACGTCGCAAGGGCACTCGACTTCAGCGGTGATCCATGGCGCGTTCATTTCACTATTGGTGTGCCGCTACTGTGATTCGCAGACGCTTGTGGTTATTACTGCCGATCATGCTGATCGCGCTTGCTGCCGGGCTCTGGTACTGGCTGCTGCATACGCAATCCGGTGCCCGTTGGGTTTGGGCACGCGCGCAACTATCGAGCAACGGCGTGTTACAAGGCCAGCCGCCGCAGGGCGACCTCGGGTCGGGGCTGCTGCTAGGACAAGTTGTGGTCACGACCGACGCTGTGGTGATCGAGATCAGGCAGGTTCGATTCGTCGTTGACCTCGATCTTCTGCCGCTGCAGTTGCATATCAGTGACATCGTTATCGACGACAGCACCGTCCAGCTCAATGCCACACAGCAAGAATTGCAGAGCAAGCCTGCAGGAAGTGACCCCGCCAGCATCATCGAGCAGCTGGAGCTACCGCTGGCCGTGATCATTGAGGATTTGGATGCCAGCAACACCATCCTCTCGGGTATCAGGCCCGAGAGCGATATTGTGCTGCAGCGAGTGTTCCTGGCGGGTAGCTGGCATGACGAGATCATCATCGATCGTTTACAGCTTGAGTCGTCTGACAGTAGTGCAAACATCGACGCAGCACTGGTCCTTGAGCGACCGTTCCCGGCGCGACTCAATGGCCAACTGCTTGCTGCACCGGCGCTCACCGGACTGGCAAACGCATTTGAGGTTCAACTGCAGGCCGCCGGCAGCCTGGCAGAACTGCAGATTGACGTAACATCAGCACCTGTCGAGGTATCGATACAAGGCTCGCTTGCAAACCTGCTGCAGTCCTTATCGTGGGATTTGCAGGCGCAACTCACAGAGCTACAACTGGAGCTCGGTGAGAACGAGACCGAGCTTCGCGTTGCCGACGCAGAGGCTGCCAGCAGCGGCAATCTGCAGGAGTACTCACTGACGGCAACATCAACTCTGGAGGTAGAGGGTATCGCGCCGCTACGCGCAACAACCGCTGGCATAGGCACTGCGACAAGCTTCGCATTTTCCCAACTGGACGTTCGCAGCACGAATGTTGATCTCAGCGGCACAGGTCGGGTCGACTGGGGTGACAACTGGTTGCTGGAATCGCAACTGGATGTCGGCAGCTTTGATCTGAGCGTGCTGCTTGACGAATGGCCGGCCGAGCACCCGATTCGTGGCGAGTTGGCGTTGCTGCTGGATACAGATCATGTAGCGATTAGCGACTCCTACCTGGCTGCGGCGGACACCGGACTGATTGTGCGTGCAGACGGCAATGTTGATTTCCTCACTGCGGTGGTCGCCGGTTCCTTAAGCTGGGAAAACGCGTTCTGGCCGATGCGTGCAGACGAAGCTGCAATTACAAGCAAATCTGGCGCCATTTCGGTTGCAGGCTCCATGGATGACTGGCGTGTCAACGGCAATGCCAATATCGGCACAGCGTCGATGCCACTGGGGCAATTTCATATCGATGGAAGCGGCGATCGGGATCACGTCGAAGCCACTATTCTTGATAGCGAAGTTCTAGATGGCAAGTTGTCGGGCTACGCAAGCTTCAGTTGGCGCGATCAGCAACAATGGTCGGCCGGCCTCGATATGTCGAGCATCGAGCTGACCGCATTCGCCAACGATTGGCCGAACGATATCAGCGGTCGGGTCGATGCAGACGGCACCATGAGGCCGTTTCTGCTGCAGCTACAAATGTCTGATGTCGACGCCGAATATCTCGGCGAGCCGCTGGTGGCGAACGGTGCAATCACTTTGGCCGACGAGCGTTTCAACGCGTCTGATTTGAAGATTCTGCACGGCAACACGCGGGTTGAGCTGGATGGCGACCCGTATGCTAGATCCGGCCTTGAATTCGATGTTGCGGTGGCCGATGCCTCTCAATATCTGCTTGATGCGAGCGGTGAGTTCGCTGCGGCCGGTAGTGTCTCGCTGCACTCCGAGCAACCCTATCTTCGTATCGATGGCGATAGTGAGGCGGTTAGTTACGGCGATATCGTGGTAACAGGAATCCAGATCGTGGATCAGTCGGCCGACAACAGCATTGTGAACGCGCAGCTCAAGGCCGAGCAACTCGATATTCGAGGCAATGTTATTGAGAACATTACAATCGGTATGCTCGCCGATGCCTCTGTGCAGAGCCTGCGACTCACACTGTCGAGCGGCGACGCTGATGTCGATCTATTTGCTACTGGCGCATTCGATGATGTGCAAGCACCAAACAGCTGGCGTGGTGAGCTGCGAGAGCTGAATCTCTCGCTGGAGGAGGCGCTGGCAGCCGAGCTGACAGAGCCAGTGCAGCTGACGTTCTCCAAAACCACGTTAACCGTCGATCGCGGCTGCATAGCCGCAAATGCTGGCATGCGCCTGTGTGCAGATGCCGATTGGTCAGCTAACGAGCGCCTGGATATCGACGTCGACCTGGATGATGTGCCGCTAGATCTGATCAACAGGTTCGTCGACACCAACCTCCAGTTTGATCAGTTTGTGAGTGGTGAGTTTTCGTGGCAGCAAAGCGAGGCAGCCGAAACGACCGGAGAGGCCAAGATCTCGATGTCGGCCGGCACGGTTGTCAGTGATGACTACCCCGATGTGTCGTTCGCTACAGATCCCAGCCTGTTGTCTTTTCGTGTTGCCAATGGACAGTTACTGTCGGGAGACACCACGATAACGATGCCCGGGCTCGGTCATGTCGCCGCACAATTTTCGATTCCTGACATTGCCGACGGCGAAAACAGCGAGGTCAGCGGTTCGCTTGATGCCAACCTGACCGATATAGCGCTGCTGGCGGCACTGCTGCCACTCGTTGACGAGGCCAGCGGTGCGTTTCGCGCTGAGTTGACACTTGCAGGAACGTTGGCGCAGCCGCAGCTTGTTGGCAACCTTGCGGTCAGTGACGGCAGTCTTGTTTATCTGCCGATAGGATTACGCCTTGATCAGATCAACCTGACCGGCTTGCTGCAGGAGGAAGGACAGGTCGAGCTCAGTGGTGACTTCCGGGCGGGCGAAGGCCGCGGCGAAATCGTCACACGTTCTGACTATGCTGCAACGCGTGCAACCGGCTTTGAGCTGGAACTGCGCGGTGAGCATATGACAGTCATCGATGTCCCCGAGATTACGGTACGCGCCGATGCGGATGTGCGTATCAGCTATGACTACAAGAGCCTGAATCTGGGTGGTCGCATTGTCATTCCACATGCCCGCGTCAAACCAAAGACCCTCGGCGTCAGCCGCGACGTAGAGAGTGAAGACGTCGTTATCGTTGCCGGTCAGTTGCCTGAGGACGCTTCGCAGCAAGAGCGCGAGCAGGCAATTCAACTTGCTGGCTCTATCGCCATAGCGCTAGGCGACGACGTTTTGATTGAGCTCGGACCTGCGACCGCCAAATTGAGTGGCGAGACGAGCTTCGCCTGGGAGGAAGACCTGATTCCAATAGCCGATGGTCGTTACGACCTGACGGGTTCGGTACAGGCATTCGGCCAGCTACTGGAGGTCACCGACGGCGGCCTGCGTTTCCCCAAAATACCGGCAAACAATCCGTTTATACGCGTTCGTGCCGAGCGTGAGATTTACGGCAATGCACAAGTTAAGACGGCGGGCATTCTCGTTGACGGCACGGCGAAACAACCAACGATAAATGCCTATACGCGGCCTGCTACTACAGAGGAGCGCGCCCTTACGCTGCTGGTCACCGGCAGTGACTTCGATTTTGAGCAAGGCCAGGGCGCGATCGACTTCGGCACCTATGTCGCGCCGCGGGTCTTTGTCAGTTATGGCGTTGGACTGTTCGAGACCGAGAATGTGATCCGAGTACGATACGATCTCAGCAAGGGCTTCGGCGTAACCGCCACATCGGGTGACAAAGAGTCTGGGCTGGACCTAAGCTACAGAATCGAGCGCTAGACCTGGATGCGGTAGACGGCATAAGCACAATAGGCGAGCAGGAATAGCACTCCCTCGACGCGGCCTAGTATGGCCCTGCCAATGAAGAATATTGGAATAAGTACTGCGGTGAAGGCCCAGGAAACCATGAGATCTCCTACGCCTCCGTCTGGAATTGGAATATGACTGATGAGGCTGCTGATCGGCAGCACCAGTAGCGAATTAAAAATATTGGACCCAATTACGTTGCCGAGCGCCAGATCGGACTCACGCCGCAGCGCCGCAGTTATTGATGTCACAAGCTCCGGCATGCTGGTGCCAATCGCCACTACGAACAAGCCAATAATTGTCGGTGAAACACCGAATAGCTCCGCCAATGCCGAGCCACCACGTACGGTAAATTCACCGCCGGCGAACAGCAATCCACAACCGGCCACAACAAGAAACCAGGACGCGCGACCTGTCGGCGCCGTATTTATGACCGGGCTGTCTTCGATGTCGAGTAAAATCTGATCCGACTGCGCAGAACGAAGGAAGTCGACAGCGGTGATATAAATAAAAATACAGAACATCAGCAACATGACGATCGCATCCGACCTGCCTATGGTCGGCACCTGCCCTTCCAGAAAACCATCCAATGCCATGACCGTGATCATGGTCGTTGCAAGCAGCAGGTACGGAACCTCGCGTCGCACGACAGCACCCTGCAGCGCAATGGGCGAGATCAGCGCGGACACGCCGAGTACGAGGCCGAGATTGCTGATGTTTGAGCCAATAACGTTGCCAAATGCGAGCGCTGTCTCGCCACGCAGTGCACCCATGGTATTGACCACCAGCTCCGGTGCACTGGTACCGAAACCGACAATAGTCAGACCAACGATCATCGGTGAAATACCAAACTTTGCGGCAATTTCTGATGCACCACGAACAAGAAGACCACCGCCACCAATAAGAAGCAGCAATCCCAGACACACAGAAGCAAATGAAAGCATGGCTTGAGACTACCTCATGTCGGGCGCCTAAATCTTCTCGAAGCCCTGCTTTGCGGGCCATCCGCAAACGGTTTTGATGTGATTTAGAGCCGCGCGGTTGTAGAGTCCGATCTATGGAAACCCTTAAGACTATCTGGAACTTCCCGTTATTCACTATTGGTGACGGCGCACCTATCTTGGTTGGGCAGCTGATGCTCGTCATCCTGGTCATCGGCTTCGGCTACCTGCTGATCAAGTTTGCAGAACGGCTTGTGCAGCGACGCCTGGCAAAGACCGGCATTCGCGCCGATGCAGCCCATATCCTGCAACGGATCATATTCTACGTACTTATTGCGATTCTCCTGGTGACCGCGCTAAGTCTGTTGCAGGTTCCCTTAACCGCGTTCGCCTTCGTCTCTGGTGCGGTCGCTATCGGTGTTGGTTTTGGTGCGCAAAATATCATCAACAACTTCATTAGTGGCTGGATACTGCTGTTCGAAAGACCAGTCCGGATTGGCGACTTTATTGAGATCAACGAACACATGGGCGTGGTCGAGCGTATTGGCAATCGCTCAACGCGTATCCGCCGCACCGATGGCGTGCACTTGTTAATCCCGAACAGTCAGATGCTCGAGAGAGTGGTTGTCAACTGGACACTTATTGACGAACAAATACGCACGATAGTAAGAGTCGGTGTCGCATATGGTTCACCTGCTCGCAAGGTTGCCGATCTCATTCTCCAGGCAGTTGAGGAGCAGCCCGAAGTTCAGGCAGAGCCT
>Ga0316204_10005883_pt1 | contig 19607 bp, 9 predicted proteins | sample 6monrhotite_MG_2_FD_205661 | JGI IMG/M metagenome (GOLD analysis project Ga0316204, IMG submission 205661) | Microbial mat bacterial communities from mineral coupon in-situ incubated in ocean water Damariscotta River, Maine, United States -... | ecosystem: Environmental > Aquatic > Marine >...
AGCCCGACGAGACCATGTTTGACGCCTTCGCCTTCCTAGACGGCATGTATGCGGCCAACGGCCTCGACACGGCGCCCCTCGAGGCGTTCAAGGCTTGGTCCAAGGAGACCATGATGACCGGCCACCGGGTCTCGGAGCAGCAGGTCGAGAAGGCCGGCAGCTGGTGCGGCTACTCGCTCTACTTCCCCATGAGCCGTCGCGCGCTGACGCGCTACACCGAGAGCTACCCCATTTACCGCGAGACCCAGCTCGACGAGTTCCTCCACAAGGTGATCGACACCATTGACGTCCTCCGCAAGAAGCTCGCCGAGCGCCGCCGGGCCGCCGCCAAGAAGGCCGGCGCGCGCAAGCGCTAGCTCGCTTCAGCCCCGGCGCTCAGACTAGGAGTCACCTGGGGACAGAGAACACGATCACGCGGCCCCGGCCGGTCAAGACCGCCAGCTGATCTCCTTCGGGTGAGAAGGCCAGGGCCGAAGGGCTGTCGCTAGGGTCTTCCCCCTCGAGCCGCACCAGGCGCTTTCCCTGGGGGACGCTCCACAGTTCGATCCGCCCGTCCGCGAAGCTGAGGGCGATCCGACCCCCCCGGGGGTCTGGCTGGGCCAAGAGGGGACGCCGGCGAGCCCTGGGCGTGAAGGTGCTCAGGACTCTCCCCTCCACGGGGTCCAAGATCCGGACCTTCCCGTAGAGCTGGGCTTCGAAGAGGAGGGGCGGCGTCGTCGGGAGGAAGGCCAGGAGGGCCGCCGGACTCGACAGGGACGCGACGCGCTTGTTGTCGGCGACGGACCAGACGTTGAGGCCGCCGCTCCGGGTCATGGCCAAGAGCTCGCCTCTGGCCGAGAGGTTGAGGCCCATGTTGAGTCCGGTCTCGAGGAAGGTCGTGTCGCGGGTCACGAGGTCTCGGATCTCTACTCCTGACTTGCCGCCCCGCTTGGTGCGGTGGGCCGCGACGCGCCCGTCGGCGCTCAGGACGAAGCTCGTTGGGGCGGGAGAGGCCACCTGCCACGGTGGGCTCTTCGCCCCCACGGCCCAGGCGTGGAGTGCCGTGACCCCTTGCCGAATCTTGTCCCGGGGGACGCCTAGGGTCAGGAAGTGCGTCCGGCCCCAAAGGGCTCGGCCCGCGATTCCAAGATCCAGCTGCGATAGCTCCCTTCCCGTCGCCGGGTCGAAGGTCGTCGCGCGGCCGCGCTCGATCGTCGTCAACTTGTCCCCAGACTCGAAGCCTAAGGTCAGGAGGCGGCGCTTCCCCGAGCGCTTTGGCCAGAGGTCCTCGAGGCCAGGGCCTTGGCCCTTGACTTGGACGCGGCGAACGAGCTGGTCTGCGCCGCCCAGGAAGATCTCGTCTTCAGAGCGCAGCGAGACCCAGGGTTGGATCCCGACCTCGCCAGCCCGGTCCCAGAGGGCCTCGCCCGTCTCAGCGCTCCGCATTTCGATCCGTCCTGGCGAGAACCCGAGGAGGATTTTGTTCCCCGAGGAGCTGATCGAGTTCATGGGTTGGGCTTTGAAGCGGAGCGTTCGACGCCCGTCGGCGCGACTCCAGATCGAGACCTCGCCGCCAGAGCAGGCGACGAGAACTCGGCCTCCACCCAGAGGCTCCATTGAGGCCACGGCGGTCTGGCCTGCTTGTCGGGTCCAGATCTCAGCGCCCGCCGAATCCCGGAGGGCGAGGGTCCCGCCCGCGTAGCCGATCAGGAAGCTCCCGTCCTCGAGGAGCGCGATCCGCCGCGGGGTCTTCCCAGGAATCTCGAACCTGCGCGAGAGGCGACGCCTGTGACTGATCAGGTTCCAGATCTCGACGTCACTGCGGAACCCGAGGAGGGCCAGCTCCTGTTCGTCCTCGCGGAGCGAAAGGTTGAACGCGCCATGCTCGAGTGAGATTCTCGCCAGTTCATGTCCCGTAGCGACGTCCCATTGCCGAACCCGACCCAGGTCGATCGCCCACAAGCGCCCAGAAGCCCCGATCGCGAAGCGCGGCGTCCGCCTGCTGGCCTGGATCGTGCGCAGGGCCTCGCCCGTGGCGGGGTCCCACACGTGGATCGCGCCGCTGCTGTCTGCGCTGAGGAGGTAGCGCTCGGTCGCGCTGACCTGGTTGACCGCCTTGGCGTGTCTGCCGGCCCGATCCCCCCAGGCCTGCTTGGGGCCCAGGACTCGGAGAGGCTCCTGCCCAGGTGGCCTCAGGGCGTAGCGGAGGACTTGCCCATTCTCTGTCCCGAGGACTAGAGCGTCTTCGTCGGGGCTCAATCCGAGCCCGACGATCTCAGACTCGAGCGCACTGAGGTCGAGGCGGTCGAAGACCTCGAGGGTTTCGAGGTCGACTAAGGCGAGGGCGGTCTCTCCCGCCAGGGCGGCGAAGCGCCGGCCCGCACAGAGCGCTTGGAGCGGAGCTAGCCCGGTCTCGATCGAGGCCCGCAGAACGCGCTTGTCGTCCTGGCAGTGGAGGACGCCGTCTTTGGTGCCAATCAGGGCCTCGCCTGGAGGGCCTCGCCGGTAGGTCAGGGCGACGACCGGCGACTTGTAGTCGCGGAGGAGGCGGACCCTGCCGAGGACGTTTAGGAAGGTCACGAGGCTCCCATGGGCAGCCAGGACCTCAGCCTTGCTAGCTGCGAGGAGGCGAGGCTCGGCGGTCAGGGTCGCGAACTTTGGGTTCTCCTGGCCGGTTCCATTGGCGAGGCTCTTGTAGGTCGCGAGCCGCTTCCCGTGCGCGACGACCGTCGAGACACCCCCAAAGGCGTAGGTCGCCAGGCGGCCCTCCGGTTTCGTCGTGACTTCGCAGCGCAGGTCGCCGTCTTCCAGCTTGAAGAGGCGAAAGCGCGTCTTCTCCTGGAGGAGGAAGAGCGAGTCGTCAGCGCAGAAGGCGCTCGCGCGGCGCAGGCCTGGAAGGCCGCGCACCAGCGGCCGAGGGGGCCCCTCGCTGAGGGCCAGGACGTTCTTCTCGCCGACGACCATGACGCCCTCATGGGTGATCGCGACTTGACTCGCTCGCGAGACCCCCTCCGGCTGCCAGGACGCCTCTAGGGTCAGGTGCTCGCTCCGAAGGAGGGGGCTCCAGGCAGCAGGGAAGCGGCTCGCGGCTGGGGTCGTGTCCAGAGGGGACGGAGAGGGAGCGGAGGCGGTCTGGCTCGGGCTGGCTTGGGCTGCGCTCGGCGTCGCTTGGGGCTGGGCCTTGAGGAGGACCGCTCCAGCGATCGCTGAGCCAAGGACCGAGAGCCCGAAGAGCGCTGCGGCGGTCTGGCGGACTCGAGCGCTCCGCTTGGCGCCGAGGGTCGGACCCTCGGCCAAGAGAGAGGCCAGGGCTAGGCCTTCAGCCGGGCGCTTGGAGGCGTCCTTGGAGAGGCAGGCCTCGATCACGGAGCTCAGCCAGGGCGGGGCCTCGCAGCGCTTGCGGAGCGGGACGTGGATCGCGTCTACGATCTGAACCAAGAGCTCGACGTAGGAGTCCGCGTTGAAGGCGGGTTCGCCCGAGAGGCACTCGTAGAGGACCGCTCCTAGAGCGAATACGTCCGCCGCAGGCCCCGCGCTGCTGGCGTCCGTGAGCTGCTCAGGCGGCATGTAGGAGACGGTCCCGCGCACCTCTCCGGCCTGGGAGAGGACCACGCTCTGGCTAGCGCCCGTCACGTCATGACGAAAGTGCTTGGCCATGCCGAGGTCGGCCAGGAAGGCGTGGCCTTGGCTGTCGAAGAGGACGTTCTCCGGCTTGACGTCGCGGTGAACGATCCCGAGGGCGTGGGCCTGGCCGAGGGCCGTCGCGAGCCGCTGTCCCAGCTCTATCGCCCCCCGAACGGTCAGCGGGCCGCGCTGCAGCCGATCACGCAGGGTCCCGCCTTGGAGGAGAGGCATCACGAGGTAGGGGCGGTTCTCGGCCAAACCCATGTCGAGGAAGGGGACGAAACCGGCCTCGGCGCCGAGCTGTTCATGGAGCCGCGCCTCGCGCTGAAAGCGCTCGAGGACCTCCGGGGTCTGAGTCGCGAGGAGCTTGACCGCGACGAGCTGGCCTTGGGGAGAACGTCCTCGGTAGACGACGCCGCTAGCGCCGCGGCCGAGCTCTTGGTCGAGGCTGTAGGGTCCCAGGCGCACGCCCGTAATCTAGTCGGCCGGTCAAGGCGCCGCGATCGTCGCCGGCCGCCCCTCTGACGGGGTCTTGTCGTGGCCTGGCTGTGATCGCCGACGGAGGTTCGGTCGTGATCCAGAGGCGGCTGGACTGCGAGGGGCGGACGTAGGACACCGAGGGGTTGGGTCGCTGGCCGACGAGGCGTCCGTCGGCCTGGCGACTTCTGCCGCGGCAGAAGTCCAGAGCAAGGACGGGGCGGGCTGAGCGCGGCCGAAGTGTTCTCACATCAGAACACTCGGCACGCCTTCACGAATCTGCCGCGGCAGAATCCGCGGAGAGCGTCGATTCGACAGAGCAGGCGAAGTCGCGACGCCGCCGGACGCTCCGCTTGCCTGCGACCCAATTCTTCGCTGCTCTACGTCCAACCCCTCGCAGGCCAACTGCCTCGAGTTCGCGGCCGAGCCTTCGTCTGGCGGAGCAATCGCAGCGAGGCGGCAAACGCCGTCCGCCCCGCCGGCCCGCCCAGCCCCTTATGGTCGGACCATGCCCGAGGCAACCAAGGAAGACCCCACAGAGCCAGCCCCCGCAGAGTCCTGGGAGGCCGCCTACCCCCTCCGCGAGCGGATCTTCCTCGTCCTCGCCGGCGTGTTCTTGGCTTCCATGGTCTGCATGAACGTGCTCGGGATCACCAAGTTCATTCAAGTCGGCGGCTGGACCTTCACGATCCTGGGCGAGCCGGTGACGCTCTTTCAGCTCGCGATCGGCGTCTTGCCCTACCCCGTGACCTTCCTGGCTACGGACCTCGTCTCGGAGCTCTACGGCAAGAAGCGGGCCAGCTTCCTGGTCTGGACCGGCTTCGGGCTGAACGTGTTCTTGCTCGCGGTGTGCGGGCTGGGGGCCTACCTCGGGAGCGCGCCCTTCGACGCGCACGGCGCCTTCTACGCCCAGGCCTACGTCGCCATGGGCGGAGCCGAGGCCGGCGCGCTGCCTCCCCCGGGCGCCTTCTACGGCCAGGTCTGGACCCTAATGTGGGGCGCGACGGCGGCCAGCATGGTGGCCTACCTCGTGGCGCAGCTCTGCGACGTGCACCTCTTCCACTTCTGGAAGGACCTCACCCAGGGGCGTCACCTCTGGCTGCGGAACAACGGGTCCACGATCGTGAGCCAGCTCGTGGACACGGTGTGTGTCCTCACGATCACCTTCTGGAGCCAGATCAGCTCGGGCCAGAAGTCGGTCACGTGGCTGATCGCCCTGATCCTGGGGACCTACGCCTTCAAGCTCCTCGTGGCGCTGATCGACACCCCGCTCTTCTACCTCGGGACCTACCTCCTCAAGCCGATCGTGGGCGAGGCGGAGAGCTACCCCGAGGCTCCTTCCGAGAGCGTCGCTGGGTGACGCAAACTCTGCGCTGGGGGCAGTTGCCGCGTGGAGCTCGGCCCGGCAGGATGCCCGGGTGAGCGACCCGACTCAGCGCAAGAGCACCCGCGAGGTGATCCGAATCGAGATCCCCCCCGACGAGCCTGCGTCGCCCGTGGAGGCTGGGAAGAAGAAGCCCTCCTCGATCAGCGAGCGCTGTCGCGCCGAGACCCAGATCCTCAAGAGCCCGACCGAGGGCGGCTCCGACGAGGGGGAGGAGCTCGAGTTCGACCTCCTCGAGCTGCCGCCCAAGTACAAGCTCGAGCGGCCGCTGGGCGAGGGCGGGTTCGGCGTCGTGTGGCTGGCGACGGACACGGACCTCGAGCGCCCGGTCGCGATCAAGTTCCTGACCGAGGCTGGCCAGGCTGACGTAGCGCGCTTTCGCCGCGAGGCGCGCTTCGCGGCGCGCCTCGCTCACCCAGCCGTGGTCGAGGTCTACGAGCTGGCTGAGCACGCGGGGCGCTGGTTCATTGCCATGGAGTTCCTCGAGGGGGGCAACCTAGAGGAGGCCCGCCTCGGCCCGCGCCAGCTGGCCCTGGCCCTGCGGGAGGTGGCCGTCGCCATGGGGACGGCCCACCAGCATGGAATCGTCCACCGAGACATTAAGCCCGAGAACATTCTCCTCGACGGGGCCGGCCAAGCGCACCTGACCGACTTCGGGATCGCGGCCGACGTCCGTCGCGACGCCCTGGAGGAGGAGGGGACCGTCGTCGGGACCCCAGACCTCATGGCCCCCGAGCAAGCCCGCGGCGAGACGGCCCGCGTCGACGCTCGGACCGACGTCTACGCCCTAGGCGCCACGCTCTACACCCTCCTGACTCACCACCGGCCCTTCGCCCGCAGCTCGCTCCTGACGACCCTGACGGCGGTCCTCCGCGACGCCCCGCGCCGCCCCCGCGAGATCGACCCAGAGATCCCCGAGGCCCTCGAGGAGATCGCGCTCCGCTGCCTCCAGAAGAAGCCCTCGGATCGCTACCCCTCCATGCAGTCCGTGGTCCGGGCCCTTGACGCCTATCTCTCGGGCGGCGTCTTGACTGCCTCGAGCGAGGGGCCAGCCCTGACCGAGTTCGACCCCGTCGGCCTGGCCCTCGAAGCCAGCCACGTCCTCGCGGACTGGGATCGTGTCCTCGGACGACGGAGCCGCCCCCTCGACCCGCGCACCCTCCAGGGCCTCCAGGCGCGCCTGACCGCGACCCTCCGCGAGCGCCCGGACCTGGCTTGGGTCCGCTTCCTGCGCGGGCGCTGCGCGCTCCGCCTGGGACGCTACACGGCGGCCCTCGACGACCTCGAGCGCTCGATCGACCGCCTGGCGGACCAGGCCTGGGCTCAGCGCGAGCTGGGCGAGCTCTACCTCCGCCTGGCCCTCCTCGAGCAGGAGCAGCCCGCCCGCGGCCTGAGCTTCGTGAGCAAGGCCGACCACCTCGACGTGACCCGGGGCTACCTCGTCCAGGCGGCCCTGGCCTTCGAGCAGGCCCTGGGGCTGGCCCCCGACTCGGTCGACTGGCAGCTGGAGTTCGCCTTCGCCCTCGACGCCTACGCCGCGGGGCAGCCCGCTCGTGCCCAGCGTCGCCTGGACGACCTCTTGGCCCGCGACCCCGACCTGCCCTGGGCCTGGCGCCTCCACGGCCGGGCGGCCTCGGCCCAAGGCCAGGACCCCCGCGCGAGCTATCGCGCGGCCCTCGAGGTCCGCCGGGGCGACGTCGCGACGCTCCTGGCCCTGGGCGAGGAGGAGGCGATCTGGGGGGAGCTAGACGCGGCTGAGGACGTGCTGGAGCGCGCCCTGAGGGCAGCTCCCGGGGATCCCGGGGTGCTCCTGTCCCGGGCCCAGGTCCACCTGCGCCGGGAGCTGGAGCTCGTGGGGGCCGAGGGAGCGCTGGCCGAGGGCCTGGTTCGAGCCAGAGACTGCCTGGAGCGCGCCTGGAGCGCCGATCCCCTGCCCGTCGAGCGACGCGGGGAGTTCCTCGGCGAGGGGCGTGAGGTCCCCCGCGCCACGATCGAGGCAGGCTGGGTCAGCCTGGCCCTCGAAGCCCTCGAGGCCCTCGGCGCGGGCCCAGCCGAGAGCCAGCTCGCCCCAGCCCGGGCTCATCTCCTCCAGGCCCACCACCTCCTCCTCCACGGGGACCCGCGCCCGGACCTCGACGCCCTCCTCAGGGCGGCCCAGAGCGGCCTCAACGCCGCCTCGGGCCAGGCTTGGCTGGAGCTCCTCGGCGAGGCCTGGGGGGCTCGCTAGCCCACGCTCGCGGTGGGGGAACATCGTTCCCTCGCGTCCCGGACCCGTGTCAATCGTCGCGCTTGCGTGCGGCTCTCGTTTCAGGGCCCTCGCAGTACCCGTCCAGATTGGACGTCGCCTCGTGGAACTAGCTGTTGCTGCTTCCCTTGTGACACCTGGTGCCTCGCTTGCGAAGGGAGCGGCAAGAACACGCCCACAACGCGAGAGAAAACATGAACCGCTCCACCCTCCTAGCTGCGCCCTTAGTGCTCCTGGCAGTCGCCACCAGCGCCAGCGCCCAAGACGTCCCCTTCACCCTCTTCCGCGACGGAGCCTTCGCTCCCTCTCAGGCGGTCAGCGGCAACAAGCTGATCCGGAGCCAAGCCGAGCTCCGCCAAGCCGGCCTCCAGCGCCTGATGCCTGTCGGCGGCAGCTTCGACTTCGACAAGGAGAGCCTGATCGCCGTCGTCATGCAGCACCAGAGCAACGGCGGAATCACCGTCGGCGTCGAGTCGGTGCAGCGACGCATGTTCGGCAGCCAGCCGACCCTCGAGATCAAGGTCCGCGTCCGGCGCCCCGGCCCGGGCATGTCAGCCCCCAAGGTCACCACGCGACCCTTTGCCCTGGTCCGGATCGCGGCCACCACCCTCCGGGCTCGCTTCATTGACGCCGGCCCCAGCGGCCCTGGCGGCGGCGGCGGCCTCCTCCCCCCCGGCCAAATGCCCTTCCACGTCGTCAACCACGGCAGCCAAGCCAGCTCCAGCCTCCCGACCGGAAACGTGTTCGTGGACAGCGCGGCCGGCCTAGCCTCGAGCGGCCTGGCCTCGCTGGTCCCCAACCCCAGCTCGATCAACTGGAGCTCTGAGCAGCTCGCGATCCTCGTCATGCCCCAGCAGAGCAGCGGCGGCGTCTCGATCGCGGTCAAGCGGGTTCGTCGGCACATTACGCCCTTCACGACCCCCGGCGGCGCTTCTGGCGGTGGCCTCCACTACGAGGTCGAGTTCGAGGTCCTCCGCGCCATGGCTGGCGGCGGCATGACGACCGTCATGACGCGTCCCTTCCAGGTGATTCGCTTCTCTCGCGGCCGCGCCGTGTTCAAGGAGCTCAACCCGGCACCGGCTCCTCTTCTCCCCCCGGGTCAGCTCCCCTTCCACGTCGTGGCTGAGGGCGACCAGGCCAACTTCAACCTGACCAGCGGTCAGTTCCTGATCCGGAGCGCCAGCGAGCTCTTCAGCTCGGGCATGAGCAGCCTCGTCCCGACGCCCAACGCGATCCGCTGGGACCAGGAGATGGTCGCGATCCTCCTCATGGACGTGAAGACCCGCGCCGGCTACGGCGTGGCGGTCAAGAAGGTCATGCAGCGGATCACGCCCTTCTCGACGCCTGGAGGAGCTCTCGGCGGCGCCCGCCACCTCGAGATCCAGTACGAGACGACCCGCCCCACGCCGAGCGGTGGCTTCGCGGCCACGGTCATGAACCGTCCCTTCCAGGTCGTTCGCCTCCCCCGCTCCAGCCGCGCGGTGTTCAAGGAGATCGCCTCGGCTGGCACGACCTTCAGCGGAACCGTCCGCGTCCAGCGCGCCTTCGGCGGCGTGACCTTGGTCACCCTCGAGAGCGGCAGCGAGCGCTTCTACCTCTCGCCTCGGAGCTTCGCTCAGAGCCTGGCGCCCCTGGCCGGTCAGACCGTCTCGATCGACGCGGACCGCAACCCGAACGTGCCCAGCTTCCTGACCGCCAAGAGCCTGATCTCTCCTGAGGCCTTCAACGGCTCGGGCATTGTCCAAGGCAGCGCCAGCGCCCCGACTCTCCTGGCTCAAGGCGGGACCCTCCGCCTCGAAGGTCGCCTCGCGAGCTCGATCGGCGAGCACGCCATGGCTCGCATGCTCCAAGGCGTCGAGGGCTTCCGCTTCAACGACGGTCGCCTCCTCGTGACCCAGTTTCAGGCCACGGTTCGTCACGCCGCGACGGTGACCATGAACCGCCGCCGCGTCAACCGCCTCCAGCCTGGCGAGACCGTGACCGTGACCGGTCGCTCGCGCTCGGGCAAGTCCATGATCGTGGAGCCCGCCCAAGGGGCTGGCGGCTACGTGACGGCCTGGCGCCTGAACCTCGGGACCTCGCCCTTCGTGCTGACTCCTTCCATGCCTCCCGTGAACCCGCCCTCGAGCGGCGTGACCGGTGCCCTCGGCGGTGCCAGCGGGCAGTAGGGCTCCGACTACTTCTTTCTCTTGCTGGTCGAGGCCGCGCGAATTCGTTCGCGCGGCCTTGGTCTGTACAGGGCGGGTCGTGGGCGGACGTCTTTTTGAGTCACAGAGGACACGGAGATCCACAGAGGACACAGAGGTCGGGTTGACTGTGAGGAGCGCTCCGGAGAGGGCAGTGGCGGGATCGCGTCGGTGTGTCCCGGGTGGGGGAGGGGGGGCTTCGCTTGGTTGGGCGCGCTGGTGGGGCGGCGTGGTTGAGCACCTGGGGCTAGTGGCTAGCGGGTCGTGGGCGGAGATTCTTGAGTCGCAAAGATCGCCAAGGGCCGCCAAGAGCGCGTTGGCAGGGGAGGAGTGCTTTGGGTGGGCAGTCGCGGGATCGCTTTGCGTGAGGAATGGGCGTGTGATCAGCGACGCTCATGGGTCGCTGACGAGGACCTCGACGAGTGCCCCATTATCGAACCTGAGTTCAACGCAGGCTTGCCCGACCCGATAGCGCATGTATCGGCTAAGGGCCGAGCCTGCGGTGTCTGTGCTCGAAGACTCAGGTTGCCCCCAGCTGATCAAGATCTCTGACTCCAGCGTCTCTGGGCCGAGGACTCCGAAGGCGCTTACGTGGCTGCGCTCGAAGGGTTCACTGCTCGTCCTGCCCGACCGATACATGAACACGAGCTGAGCCAGCCGCTCGTCCCGGAACCCAGTCAAGACTTGGTCTCGGTCGGGCCAGGTGACTTCGCTCCCAGGATGTGGGGCCTCTTCTGTACCGAGAACCGAGGAGACGTGCGCCAGGGACGATCCGAGCCGGAGGTCTGAGGGACCTGGGGGCGGCAACGTCGACAAGTCCACCAAGGGAGGGGCGTTGGGTGCTTCGCTCGCTAGGGACCAGGCCCGCAGTGCGCGGATTTTGGCCTCCACGCTCACCTGGCGCTGGAGTTCGAGGACGCCTACGGGGTAGGTGGGGAACCAGGAGTTGCTCGTCGGGGCGCCGACTCCGTGCAAGACCTGGAGGCTCTCGTCGATCGCGGCGTAGAGGCGCAGGGCACTGGTTAGGGCTGCCGCCTCGGCCCTCTCGTCGCCCGCTTGCGCGGCTGCGTCTGCTCGCCAGCCCCAATGTCGCGCAGTTGCGATCTCGGCGTTGATCTCGGCGAGTTGGAGCGACTGAGCGCTGGTCAGGGGAGCCATTGTGCAGCTGCCAGCAATGATGATTTGGTCCGAGCTGCTCCTGCTTGCTACAAGGATCGCCGAGATTCCGAGTCCGGCGAGGACGAGCCAGGCTCCCGCGAAGAGGGCGCGGACCCCCGTCCGTCCGGGTCTGTTGCGGGCGCAGGGGAGGGCGGCTCGCTCGAGGCAGCCCAGGGTGGGGCAGGTCCCGGCGAGGTTCCAGCAGTCCGTGTGCAGGAGCGTCGCGCAGCCGCGGCAGCGGGCGCGAATGCTCCCCAGTTCGTCATGGCAATAGGCGCAGCGAAGTCCCACGCTCGCCTAGGAGCAATTCCTCGGCCGCGGCCGAAGCGGAGCCTCCTCGTCCACACGCGCCGAAAACTTGGCGACTGCGAGTGCCGGCTGCCAGCTAGTAGTCGAACGAATGCGTCACTCTTGGGCCAACTCCAAGCCGCCTCACCAACGCGCCCAGCCGAGCGGAGTCTCCTCCTTCTTCGCCCCCGGCACGCCGACCCGATCTCGCGACTGCCCTCTCTGGAGCGTTCTCCCTCTCGCAACCCGCTCTTTGCGATCTTGGCGGCCCTTGGCGATCCTTGCGAATCAAAAAAAAAGGATCCGCCGACGACACGTGTCTGGCGTCCGGCGGAGCCCCCCCAGTCTCCCGCCTCCATACCTCCCACGCGATCCCGCCGCGTGCCTCTCCGGAGCGCCCGTCCCAGCCCACTGCCCGACCTTCGTGTCCTCCGTGGATCTCCGTGTCCTCTGTGATTCAAAAGAGGGGCCGCTCACCAAACGAGCTGAATCCACGAGCGATCCCGAGCTTCAACCCCGCTCGCCCCGCCAACGCGCGACACCAAGCGGAGCCCCCGAATCCCAACGCCTCCGGACCACCGACGCTGCCCTCTCCGGAGCGCCCGACCCCTCGCGAGACGATCTCAGCGACCTCGGCGGACCTTCGCGCCTCCGCGACTCAAAAAACCTCGCACACTTCCCCGTCTCCCGGCACGAACGCCAGGCAAAGGAAGAGATCCCTACAAGTTGCCCGGATTCCGAGGCAGCTTCACGTAGGGCAAGCGAACCCCGCGGAACCCAGCGTTCAACAGGTTGACCGCGTTGTTCCGCTCGGCCTGAATGATCGGCCCATACACGTTGCGGATCTGCGGATCGGGGTGGGCTTGGATCGCAGCTACGAGAACGTCGAGCTTGGCGGTCAGGACCTGGATCATGGCGGCGTCGCTCGCCTCGTCGCAGCGATAGCCCCGAGGCGGCTGGAAGCCGACGGAGGCGCCGGCGAAGGAGGCCGCGTCGTCCTCGTCGACGCCGTCGCCCGAGACGCCCACCGCGCCGACCAGGACGCCGTTGCGATAGAGGGGGACCGCGCCAGGAAAGGTCATGAGCCCGGACTGGAGGCCGGGGCTAATGAAGTTCGGCGTGGTGTCGGTCCGGTCCATGGTGATCGCGATTCCTCCGGTCGCGGTCAGGATCGCGCGGACGTTCGCGAGCTCCGCCGGAGCAGCGCCGGCGTAGTCGTTGAAGGTCTGGTTGCCGCCGGTGGTCACGTCCTCGTCGGTCGTGCCGTCGCTGGGGAGCCGCGGGGGCGGCGTCAGGAGGCGGTAGGAGGGGATCAGCTCCTGGGTGATCTTGCCGCGGTTGATCAGGTCTCGCAGGCGCGCGAGGGGGCCGGGCGGCGTGGGGTCGATTCCAGGCGGGAAGAAGGGCTGGCTGAGGAAGCCGATCGCGCGCGCCGAGAACGCGACGGGCGGCAGGCTGCCGGTGTTGTCGGTGCTGAAGAAGGCGCAGGTCCGGGCCTTCTGGACGGCGATATCGCTCGAGAAGAGGGTGCCGTCGGCCATGCGGAAGAGGCCGAGGAGGTTCCCGCGGGTGTCTACGACCGCCACGTGAACCGTGACCGTCGAGCCGCGGGGGAGGCGGATCCCAGCCACCGAGGCCCGCGCGTCAGCGACCGCGGCCGCAATGATGTTGTTGACGTCGGCCGCGCTCAGGCCGCCGTTTCCGACCGTGGGCTCGAGGGAGTCGATGGCCGGAGCGCGATCTTCACCCTGTCCGCCGCTGACAATGCGTGAGGACAGGGAGCGGATCGGGACGCCGGTGAATGTCAGGGTCGAGGTGTTGATCGAGACCGTGGCCGGGCGGTCAATGTTGGTGAGCGTCCCCACGAAGCTGGTCGAGGCGGCGGCGCCGACGCGGCCCAGGAAACGGTGCGTGGGCCGGATCCCGTATTCGCCCGAGACGCGCGTCTCGGCGGCCAGGGGGCTCGCTCGGAGGGGGAAGGCCGGGTCCATGGCGCCGACGGTGGCGGAGATCGCAGACACGTTGGCGGCTATGGAGGCCGCGGGGATCGGATCCGTGTCCGAGCCATAGAAGGGGAAGGCTTGGCCCTCCACGAACACGTTGGTGGCCTGAATGATCGAGGGAGCCTCGAAGCCCGTCGCGCCCGCGCGAGCGATCCGTTCGTCGGTTCCGTCTTGGAGCGGGGCCACGATCGTGGGAGCGGTGCCGGCGCCCGTCGCGCCCGCAGGCACTCCCAGGGTTTGGACCGGGGTCACGGTGTCGACGCCGATACCGCCGACGGGGGCGCCGAACTTGTAGAGCGGGACACCTCCCAGCTCGCCCGAGATCCCAGCGCCCGTCGCGCTGCCGTTTTGGTCGTAGGCCACGATGTGCGCGTCACCGTTGGCTTGGCCCGAGTCCTGGACGCCAAAGAGCGGACCGGCGGGCGTGAAGCGGACGGCCGGAGGGTAGTTGCCCTGGACAATGAAGAACGCGGTCCGAGTCGTGAAGGCCTCGCCCTCGCTCTGGAAGGCGGCCGCTGTGGCGGCCTTACTGATCGCGGTCGCGACGTTAGCGGCGCCAGGGGTGTCGGTGATTCCATCCCCGTTGACGTCGCGTCCAGCCATTACGAATACGCCCAGGACCTCGCCCTCGCGGTCGACGACGGCAATGGCGGCGCTCTGGTTGAGCGCGCTGGCTTGGGAAATGGCCTGGACCAAGAGGCGGTCGACCTCGGTCTGGGTCAGGGCCGAACCACTCTGGGCCGTGTTCACGGCGTTGCGCAGCCGGCTCTCGCTCGGGCACCCCGAGATCGCGAGCGCCGAGCCGAGGGCCAGCGCAGAGAGAGTTAGGGCTTGGGCCAGGCTCGGGCCCCGCTTGGTCGACTCCACGTCCCCTCCTTCAAGGCGCGAGATCCTACCCGCAATCCGGCTCCAACCCCGCTCTAGGACGCAGCGGAGAGCAGGAATGTGGACGCCTGATTGACCTATCCGGAAAGGGGTGGCTATAGTTCCGCGCCCACTCCCAAACGCCCGGTGAATCGGCGCCCAGTCGCTCTCGCCCTAGGCCCGGAGGCCACACATGCTTGCCCGTATCCGCTATTCACTCCCCATTCTCCTGGCGGGGCTCGCGATCGCGCTGATCCTCGCGACCCCTGGGGCTCAACGCCTCTCGGCGGCGCCACCCGAGACCCCTGGCAAGTTCATGGGGACCAGCCAATGCGTGAAGTGCCACGAGAACAGCATGGGTGGCCGCGCCGCCGACGCCCTCCCGGCGCTCAAGGAGGTCCCGATCTGGGCCAAGAAGGACCAGCACGCCTTCGCCTTCCGTCGCCTCCAGGACAAGAAGCCGCCCAACCCGCGTTGGCGCTCCAAGGTCTCGAGCGAGGAGATCATGGAGAACCTCTACGGCGGCGAAGAGGGTGACGACGACGACGACGACGACGACGACGACAGCGAGATCCCCGAGGCGAGCAAGAGCGCTCGCTGCCTCTCGTGTCACGGGATCATGGTCACCAAGCTCGGCAAGCCGAGCTGGCTCCCCAAGAAGGCCGAGCGGCGCGTCTCGGAGAACCGCTCGCTCCAGCAGGGCTACAAGGCGTCTGAGGGCGTCAGCTGCGACGGCTGTCACGGTCCGGCTTCGGGCTGGGTCGAGGGCCACGTCCCCGACCACTGGACGATCAAGGAGTGGAAGTCCCGGGTGGACGAGAAGGATCCGGCTGCGGCCAGCCGCAAGCTCTGGGAAGAGAAGGGTCTCTATTACTCCAAGGACCTCGTGCTCTGGGCCAAGCAGTGCGTGCGCTGCCACCTCCGCCTCGACGCCGAGCTGATCGAGGCCAAGCACCCGCCGCTCAAGGCCTTCGAGCTCTACGATCAGAACAACCGGGTCCCACCCCACTGGCGTGACTACAGCAAGGCCAAGGACGCGCCCGAGCTCCCCGGCGCCGGGCCGACTCACGACGCCCGCCTGTGGCAGGTCGGTCAGGCTGTGGCCCTGAACGACGCCCTCGAGCAGGTCAAGAGCCGAACCCGCAAGCGGAAGGGCAAGAAGAAGAAGGTCTCCAAGAAGCTGGTCAAGGCCGGGATCGCCCGAGCCAAGAGCCACTACGTGGTCCTGCGCCACGCCCTCGCGGTCCAGCCGACCCTTAAGGAGGCTGCGGCCGCCCTCGACGCTGCCATGGCGGACCTCGGCAAGGCCAAGAAGCGGAGCAAGCAATACTCGGCCGCCAAGAAGGCCGTGACGCTCCTCAAGACCCTGCCCTACGACCTAGCCACAGTCCCTACGGACAAGGCCACCGTCGCCAAGATCATTGCCGCGATCGAGGCCGATCCGGACGCCAAGAAGGGCGCGGCCAAGGAGATCGCCAAGCTGAGCTTGGTGCCCCTCAACAAGGCCAAGTAGTCGTCTCGACGACATGACTCCGCGACGCGTCGCGCGCTTCCCTGGGGAGCGCGCGATTCGTCATTAGTGGACTCTGAACTCCTGGAGGTGCCTGTGCGCGCTCTGCTCTCGACCCTGATCCTGCTGCTCGCGACGCCCGCCTTCGCGGCGCCAGAGGCGAAGACCCTCGACGCTCCGCGCGGGGCCAAGGTCCCCCTCGCGATCCATGTTCCCGGCGAGAAGGCGCCCTTCGCCGACGCCAAGGGCAAGCGCCCGGCGCTCCTGATCGCGCCAGGCCAGGGCTATCACATGGGCCTGCCCCTGATCGCCGGTTTGGCCGAGGAGGCGGCCCAGGCGGGCCTCGTGGCCTACCGCTTCAACTGGGCCTACACCGCCGCCAAGGGCCGCCCGGCACCTGACCTCGCGAGCGAGATCGAGGACATGGAGACTGCGCTGAAGGCCGTCTTGGCCGATCCGCGGGTGGACCCGGCTCGCGTCTTCATTGCGGGCAAGTCGCTGGGGACCCTCGTGGCCTACCGCGTGTTCGCGGCGCACCCCGAGCTGAAGGCGCTCTTCCTGCTTACGCCCGTGGGGCGCGGCGGGGTCGAGGTCAACTACCCGAAGCTGGCCGAGACCAAGCGCCCGATCCTGATGACCCTCGGCAACCGCGACCCCCTCTGCTCACTCCCTGTCCTCTACGCCGCGCTGGCGAAGACCCAGGGCAACGTGGCGACGTTGGTCGTGGCGGGGGATCACGGCATGAACGTCGGGGACTGGCGAGACGAGGCATTCAAGGAGCGGAACGCGGCCAACATTCGGTCCGCGCTCAGGGGCACGGTCCACTGGGCCCGCTTGGCTCTCGAGGCGGAGTAGAGCGGCCGGCAGCTGACGGGCGAGGTCTAGTCTTCTCCTCGCTCGAGAGAGACCGTGAGCGGGACTTCGACGCGTCCCTTGAGGACGACGACTTGGAGCTCGACCGGCGACCCTGCCTTGGCGGTTCGGAGCCTGGGGCCAAGGGCTTCAGCGAGGTGGAGGATCGTGGGCGTAGCCTGGCCTGCGACTGAGAGGACCTGCTCTCCTGGCTGGATCAGCCCACCTAGGTCGCGGAGGGAGACCTCGTCGGGCGACGCCGAAGCGTGGTCTAGCCCGCGGAGGAAGTCACGGAACCGGTCGCGTCCGCTGAGCCGGAAGGACTCCAGGGCGGACCTCTTGGGGAACACCTGGTCGTAGGGTTCGCCTCGGATCAGGCGAGCGGCGAGAGCCTTGCCCGCCTCGACTTGGCTGGGCAGGAAGCAGACATGCCTGAGCCTCTCCCGGAGGGCGCCTCGCTGGCTCTCGAGCCGCGCAGTCTGGAGCTGGAAGTCCTTGGTCTTGGTGAGGGACTCGCGCTGGAAGTCGGCTCTGGCCAGGGCGGCTTCTTCCTTGTTGATTAGCCCTGCCTCCAGCTTCTTTTGCAGGGTGGTCTCCTGCCCGGTCGCCGCGGCGCGGAGAGCTCGGTGGAGCAGGCTGGTGCTGCGCAACTCCACCCGCGTGGCTAGGAGTCTGGCAGCCATCCGCAGCGTTACGTTCAGGGCTCGCTCCCGAGCTTCCCTTCCGCGTTGGGTGCCGTAGTTGACGTAGAAGTCATGCAGCCTGCGGGTGCTGGCTCCTTCCTCGAGAGCGCGCTTCAAGTTGGCCTCTAGGTCTTCCCCGCTCGAATCTGCGAGGGCGGTCAGGGCAGTCAGGAGCTGGCCCCGGCGATCGCGCCAGGTCTTGAGGACTGTCTCGGGAGGTGTCTCCCAGGGACACGGGGTCGCAGCCAGCTCCTGGTAGCGCAGGAGGCTGCTCCAGCCGCCTGAGCGAATCGCGATCACGAAGCAGTCTTGCTGCGGGAGCCAGGTCAGCCCCGAGAGGTATCCAGCTTGGAGCCTGAGGAGTTCGAGGGCCTTGGCTAGGTTGACGCCTGCCGGGAGAAAGACTCGCCTCCGTGAGCCGACTAGCTTCGGGTCTAGGTGAACGCTGACGCCCGCGCCGATCTCGAGGTAGGAGGCTAGGGAGAAGAGGTCGGCTCCACGCAGACCCTTGCCCGCGAGGGGGGCGGCTAGGAGCGCAGCTCGCTTCGCCTCCAAGGACTTGCCTTCGCTGGCCTCTCCTGCAAGGACGATTCGAACGATCCCCTGGTTGAGGTCGACACCCAACCCGAGAGGTGTCAGCCAGAGGTCAAGGAGGTCACGCATTGACATGCTTTCACAGTCGAGGTCTACCTTCTCTTGAACCAGGGCGCGGGCGCCGGGGGCCACGACGAAGTTGAGGCCGGAGATGTCTCGGAGGAAGTCGAGGACCTCGTTCCCTGGGCTGTTCTTCGCGTGAAGCGTGACGGGACGCGACTGGAGGAGCCTCCGAATCGCGCGGGTCGAGTCGCGCGATTCTGAGCGCTTAGCGGCTCGCTCGAGGCGGGCCTCGAGGGGGAGGGCCTGGGCGGGTCGGATCAATACCCCGAGGCGATCGACCTCCCAGACCAGGCTGGGAGTGGCTGCGCAGACCAGGTTCAAGGCGTCTCGCCGAGTCACGCCCTTCAGGTCCAAGGAGAGCTTGGTCCTCTCGACCAGCTCCTTGGCCTGGGGGTCCACGCGAATCGGAGGCGCGGAGATCTCACGGAGGCGACTGAGGCCGGTGGCTACGGTTCCCTCGACGCTCAACGAGACCTCTCCCAAGAGCTCCGCAGCGTGAAGTCGCGCCTGGACGACGGAGGGTGGCAGGCCACTGGGGGGGCGCCAGGCGAACCATGCCTTCTGGAGGGAGGGGGGTGGCAAGCCAGGGCGCTGACTCGCCAGGAACTCTGCCACGGCGCGGTGTCCAGCCGGCGTTTGGGTCACCTCCAAGACGCCGTTTCGGACGCGGAGGTAGGCGGGCTCCTCCCAGCCGGACTCGCCAAGAGCCACAGAGGAGGACTCGCGGAGAGCGGCGATCAGGGAGGCACCTTCGCTCGGGGCAGCCGAGCCCTCCAGGGGCCAGTCGGTCGGCGCCAGAGATCGGTATCCCTCGCGGACGGGCTGGAGGTAGACCGTGCCGTGGATCAGGCTCCAGCGCAGGCCGCCTTGCTCTGCGATCAAGTTCAGGGCGTCCGTCAGCGGGACCTGGCGGAGCCGGAGGGAGACCTCGCGCTCGAGATCAAGGCCTTGGGCGAGGGTCAGGTTCAAGCCCGTTATGTCGCGCAGGAAGCCGACGACCTCTGAGAGGGGGGTCTTGGGAAAGTTGAGGCTGACCTGTTGAGACTCGAGGCGGCTGCGATAGCGCGTCTCCCAGGCCGGACGCTTGGCGTCCGCGACCTTCACTAAGTCTGCGACGGGATAGCGCCTGCGGGAGAAGAGCTCTCGCTCGCTCGCAGAGCTTGGCGGCGGGCTGGGAGGCTGGGAGGCCTCAGGCAGGAGCTTCGCCTCCTTGCTCGCAAGGGCGGCGGAGGTGTCGGGGGTCAGGGCGCTGGGAGCCCAGGCCGCGACTGCGCCGGCGCTCGCGATACCGACAAGGGTCCAGGCCAAGGTTCGGAGTCGGCGCCCTCGCGGCGCGGGGAGCTCCTGGGCTCCCACGACCGCCCGGCTCTCGCAGCCTGCGGCGACGCAGCGGCCGTGCTCGGCGTAGCACTCGCCGTGGTGGGGCGTGAGGCAGCTCGCGCAGTAGAGGGCGTCTGAGGTCTGGAGCCCGTCCTTGCAGTAGCCGCAGAGGAGGCGGACCTCGACCTCGGAGACCGGCGCCGGCGTGGCGCGCTCGGCCAGCAGCGCGCGCAGGTCGGGCAGGAGCTCTTGGGGGTCGAAGGGGAGCGGCGGCGGGGCGAGCTCGACCTCGAACTGGGTCAGGATCGCCTGGCAGTCGGGGCAGCCCTCAGCGCGCTCAGCGACCTCGCGGGCCTCCTGAGAGTCGTCGAAGAGGT
>Ga0316204_10005884_pt1 | contig 19605 bp, 13 predicted proteins | sample 6monrhotite_MG_2_FD_205661 | JGI IMG/M metagenome (GOLD analysis project Ga0316204, IMG submission 205661) | Microbial mat bacterial communities from mineral coupon in-situ incubated in ocean water Damariscotta River, Maine, United States -... | ecosystem: Environmental > Aquatic > Marine >...
ATCGACATGAACACTGACCACACCCTCGAGGAAGTTGGTAAACAGTTCGATGTAACCCGTGAACGTATTCGTCAGATCGAAGCCAAAGCATTGCGTAAACTGCGCCACCCAAGCCGTTCAGAAAACCTACGCAGCTTTCTGCAGGATTAAGCAAACAGCAAACCAATCCCCGCCCCATTAACAACAATGCGGCGGGGATTTTATCCTGCTAGCTAGCAACAAAAGCACACGCTATACTACGCAGCTTCCAAACAAAGGGCCTGTAGCTCAGTTGGTTAGAGCAGTGGACTCATAATCCATTGGTCGAGTGTTCGAGTCACTCCAGGCCCACCATCTCATCAAGGATTCCAGCGGAATCCTTTTTTTTCGTCATACATTTAGCCCTAATTCTCTCCAAACGCTTTTAGCAACCGCAACGCTTTAAATTATATTATTGCGAATCATTCTTATTCGCATTACTATGCATGCATAACAAACATGAAACCAAACCACGAGAAATGATTATGATGAACAGAAAACTAATTTCACGCCTTACACTACTAACCAGTCTTAGCTGCATCAATCCTGTTTATGCCGATGACAACATGCCAGGCGCAAGTTTTGCCGAACCAGATGCCTACACGGCCGTAAGCAACACCATCGACACAATGACCACCTGGGCTGACGCTGAATACATAGAACACGAAGTTGAAGGCTTATTTGAGCGTCACCCGGAAGATGGTCAAGTGACACAAGCCACAATTGAAATAGCAAAAGAGCTTAAAAATCTGGCTCGCTCGGCTCAACAGACTGGCAACGCAATCAAAGCGCGCGCCTATTACTTTGCCGCTGAAGCCACGGCCCGTTACTCGGTACAAATGCCTCACATGCTGGAAGAGCGTGTGGAAAAGCTGTCACAACGGCAATAGCTCCCCCCCCTCCTTTGCTATTGCAGAGGGGGGGGTATGATTATGCGTGTTTTGCCTCACCCAAGCGCAACAAGCTGGGCAACAAGATCAAGGTAAACACCGTGCTCACGGCCAGACCACCGACAATCACCCCGGCGAGGCCACGATAAAGCTCAGTACCCGCCCCCGGCACCAATAACAATGGCAACATGCCGAACAGACTGGTCAAGGTACTCATCAGAATTGGCCGTAGACGCAGATGTACCGCCTGCTCCACCGCATCACGTCGCGCCAGGCCCTCACGCTCGGCAGCGCGGGTCTGATGCACCAGCAAGATGGCATTATTAACCACCAGGCCGAGCAGGATGACAAAGCCAATCATAGTCAACAGATCCATCGGCTGTTTGATGCCCACCAGATTCATGATAAACAAGGTTGCTACCCCACCCACCGTCGCCAGCGGGATGGTCATCAATACCAACAGACTGTCTTTGAATGAGCGGAACAGGGCGCTAACCAGCAGATACAGAATCGCTATCGCCAATAAAAAGGTGCCCGCCATATTCTCAAGCGTGGTCTTCAATTTATCGGCTGAGCCGGAGTAGCGAATAAAGCCATCCTCGGGCAGAGCAGCCTCAATCGCGGGCGTTACTTTAGCCTTGATCAGGTCGATCCCTTCTTCCACCGACATGCCCTCAGGCAAACGCACTTGCAAAGTAACGGTACGGCGCCGATCGATACGACGCAGTTGATCCGGACCAGCGGTACGCACTACATCCATCAATTCACCCAGCGGCTGAATACCGGCATCGGGTGTAGCCAAAGGAATCGCTGCCAACTCTTCCGGCGTGGCCCACTCATCACTGCGCAGGATGACATCGAGACGCTGCTCACCATCAAAATAGTCAGCGACATACAACCCGTCACCCAGCGCACGGATAATGCCGCCCATGTCGCCACGATTCCAACCAGCCTCGGCAATTCGACGCTCATCTGGCTGTAGTCGCAACTCTGGCTCAGCCAGTTCCAAACCAGGAAATGGCCGCGGCATGGTACCAAAGGCCTCGCGCACCGCCATGAAGCCAGCCATACCGGCCTGCAACAGAGGTTCAAGTTCGCGCCCCTGAATATCTATATCAATAGAGCGGCCACCACCCAGGCCACCAAACAACGAGGCCTTAAAGGCAAAACCAATCGTGTCAGGAAAACCAGCAATGGTTTGATTAAGCAGTGGCACCAACATGCCTGTTTGATCTGGATCAACCGTACGCGCGCCCATGAACATGCCGCTGGAAAAAGCGACAAAGAAATAGTTCTCGACATGCGGCTGTTTCTCACCTGCCAGATATGGCTTCATTGTTGCCGCCATCTGCTGGCCCATCTCTTTTTCCATGAATTCGATATTGGCGCCAGGCGGCGGATTGATAAAACTGAAGACCAGATTACGATTGCCCTCGGGCAGATAATCAGCCTTGGGAATCATCAGGTAGGCCAGCATCAACGGCACCGTCAGCAAGCCGACAATCCAGAACAGACGCATGCGTGGACCTGTGATACGCATGATCGAAGCCGTCATACCATCCCACCAATGCTGGTGGGGATCTTTCATTTCTGCACTTTTCAGCCAGGTCATGGCCGTGGTCGGCAATAGCGTCACCGCGACCAGCAGCGAGAAACATACCGCCACGGCAATAGTCAGCGCCAGATCGGCAAACAGCTGTCCCGCCTCATCAGCCAAAAACACCACCGGCAGAAAGATCGCAACCGTGGTTGCCGTCGAGGCCAATAGCGCCCCCCAGACCTGAGAAGCACCTTTGGCCGAGGCAACTTCAGCCGACTCGCCCTTTTCCCGCAGTCGGACGATGTTTTCCAACACAACAATCGCGGCATCCAAGACCATGCCGACGGCAAAAGCCAGCCCTGCCAAGGAGATAACGTTGAGAGTGCGGCCAGCGGCATCGAGAATCAAAAAACTGCCCAGCACACAGACTGGGATGGCCAGCGCCACCATCAAGGTGGCGCGAAATTTACGGAAGAACCACCACAACACGCCGATTGCTAGCAGAATACCCAGACCGAGGTTGTTGCCCACCATGGCAATGGAACGATTGATATAGACAGTCTCGTCATAGACCTGCTCGATCGACAGCCCTGCCCGCTGCAGCGGCCCATCACGCAACTCCTCCACCGCCAGGCGTAGGCCGTCCATCACCTCGAGCACATTGACGCCGGTTTCACGATGAGCATTCACTGCCACCGCCGGATTGCCATTCTGGATCACAAAACTGCTGCGATCCACCATTCGCACCTCCACCTTGGCAACATCACGCAGATAGACCGGCCGGCCATCGCGCCAGGCCAGAATCATCGCGTCAAAATCTTCGATCGAATAGGCACCGGTATAACGCACTGTATAACGACGTTTGCCGACATCAGCAAAACCAGCCGAGATATCTTCAGCACCCACCAGCTTTACCACCTCGGGTAATTCGATACCGTGACTGGCCGCCTTATAGGGATCAAAGGTGATGCGCAGCTCATTCTCACGGCCACCACGAACCTCGGACATGGCCACACCCGGCACCCGTTCGAAACGACTCTGCACCACCTCTTCGATGTAATCCTGATAACTGGCGATATCACGCTCATTGCCGGCCATTGGCTTGATGATGAACCAGCCGATCGGCCGGCTATCACCACCCACGGTACTAATGACCGGCTCGTTGGCATCGGCAGGATAACGCGCCACCCGATTAAGGCGGCTCATCACCTCCAGCAAGGCGCGACGCAGGTCGGTACCCACAGCAAAAGTCAGCGTCACCTTTCCCTGACCACGACTGGCCTCAGACAACACCTGGGTGGCACCCGGCAGACCACGCAAGGCATCTTCCTGGGGTTCAATAATCTCAGACTCTACCTCTTCCGGCGCTGCAGCACGCCAGATGGTAGTAATCGTGATTTCAGGCTCTTGGACTTCCGGGGTCAACTGGATCGGCAAACGACCCAGACTGATCAGACCAAACAACAAGACCAGCAATACGGCCACGGCAACCGCAACGGGGTTACTGAGTGATAAACGGGTCAAATTCACTGCGCAGCACCACCCTTCCAGTCGGATTGTTGCTTTTGTCCGGCCTCTTCACCCTTAACACTAACCCCCTGGCCAGGGCGCAGACGTTCATTGCCACGCACCACCACCTGATCACCGACGGCCAAATCACCCATCACCTGAATAAACTCACCACTGGCAATGCCCACCTGCACCTGCACCCGCTCAGCCGTTGAGTCTGCGCCAATCTTAAATAGATGGCTGCCACCACGACGCAGCACCAAGGCATCACGCGGCACACTCAACACCTCTTGCGGCAAGGCGGTGGGCAGGGCGACCATAACCGGCTGCCCGGCCAACCACTCGCCCTCAACAATATCCAGCCGCAGACGCATCAATCGCGACTGACTATCGGCCACCGGCACTACAGCACGCAATGTCGCCACGCCCTGCTGTTGTCCTGCCGTGATCTGCAGGCGCTGGCCGATCACCAGAAAAGGCTTTATGCCCAGCGGCGCCGAAGCCTCAATCTCAAGACGGCTTGAATCAATCAGCTTCAATACCTCATCGCCACTGTTGACCCATTCACCGGCGCGCTTGTTGCGTTGCACCACCACCCCGGCAAACGGGGCACGTAAATTAGTTCGATCAAGATGCTCATAGGCAATCAACATCCGCGCCTTGGCAGCCACCAGCTCATTCATGGTTGCATCACGCTGTGACAAGGTTTGTTCCAACTGGGTCTGGGCCGCATTATTCTGCTTTGCCAGGCGCTGCAAGCGTTCCAACTCACGCTTAAGAAAGGTCAAATTAGCCTCCTCTCGTGCCACCTCAGCCCGAGCCGCATCCAGACCGGCCTTGATCAAAACATCATCGATGCGCGCCAGAATGCCACCCCGCTCAATCTGATCACCCTCATCGGCAACCGACACCAGCCGGCCATCAACTTCGGCAGCAATATTGGCATCATCAAGGCTGACCACGGTTGCCGCCGCCCAGCTGACAGGTGCCATTGCCCGCACCTGGGCCTGGCTCACCTCTACCGGCGCTGCTCTGGGGCCTTGTTGGGCCCAACTTTCGACCGCGACAAAGGCCATCAACAAAGCCAATAGCCATCGCCTGGAAGTTTGTTTACCGCAAATTGCCAACACCTTTTCTCCTTAATACCCGTGTGGGTCTTTCGCCCACAATTAGCTTATTATCGCGCCACAAAATAACATGCCTGCGAACAAAGACAATTAGCATCGTCACAGGTTCGCATACAGACTTGTATTTGATGTTTGTTTTGCATTATTTTAACCAGTCTCAGTCACTGCATGAATGGGGATTTCGTTGTAATTCAACAAAACTCAGTTCGCAATTACAATTTATTAAGTAGGAATACCTATATAATTTGAGCGATGCAGCCATTTCACAGGAAAGACAGCATGTTCAAGCCAGGGAATACAGATGATTAAGTTAAGCATCCCGGAACGTAACAACAACCCAAATATCACCATCAATCCGGGGGTTGCACATATCAGGGCCAAGCTTGATCGCCTGCCACTGGCCAACGCCCGCGAAAGCTGCGTCCAGATACATGACCTGCTCAAGCCCCTCAACCGGGCGCCACTTGATCTAAATGTCCGCCGCAAGATTATGGACATGATTCTGCCGCTGCTGGAAGACCTGACTGGCAGCGTTCGCTCAACCTACATGAACGTACCGCTACCGCTAGCGGAAAAACTGGCCCGTAACGCCCTGATCATCAGCACCTTGCAGACGGAAATCAGCTACACCTACAAAATCATCGTTCAAGACCTGCTGGAAGACCAGGTGGCCACCTCAACCGGTTCTGTACAATTGCCTCAGGCGATCTATTACGCAATGAGTTTTTTGGCTCGCCAACTTGTCGATGCCTACGCCCTCTACAGCGACGAACCAAGACACATCTGGCAGGAACTAAACCAACTATACTTGTACGCTGAAAGACAACAGCTGCAAGACATTGAACTAAATCCTGTCAATGCCACTGACGAACCCAAACCAGCCACCATAGCCAATACCTACCGCCGCATTGTGCTGCTATCGCTGGCCAACCCTTATCACTTGATGCAGGGTGAAGCAATCAAGATGTTCAAGCGCCTGATCGATTGGGCGCCAAACTGCAACATCATTCCACATGGCAACAAACCGGTGCCTGAAGGCCAGCTGTTCGTTGACCTGCAAATGGACGCCCCGCCCTTGTTTGCACCCAACACGCCCAACAAAATTCGTCCACGAGAAGGACGTCTGCTCGAGATCCAGGGCATTTTCAGTAAACTCAATAATGAAATTCGCGTTTTGGCAACACAGAGTAAAAATGCAATTCACAGCAACCTGGCCAAACGCATGGAACGTGACATGTATTTTCGCTGGTCCGAAAGCTGGGGCATCCGCCGCGAACGCATGAGCCACCGCAGCCCAACCAAGACCCCAACACAGGTCATCTGCAGCCTGACACTGGCCCATCATTTCATCAGCGGCGGCGAGCATTTTGAGCCGGAGGAACACGAAATAGAAATGCAGAGCCACGACAGCCTGAACCTTAGTCATAGCCATAATTCGCTATCACTAATCCCCGAAGAACACTCTCCATGGGCACAGGAAAACACGGCTACGCATCTGAAGATCGGTGCCGAAAAGCCTCGCCAATCGCTCTTTGAAAGTGATGAAGGTCAAAGCCAGAAGGACATCTGGGTCAAAGTCTTTGCCACCTCAGCCCAAGCCGTGGAAGAGTTAACAGACAAACAAAAAGTTGAATATAACACCTACGACTGCCAAATCATCAACACCAACCAGGGCGGCTACGGCCTGAACTGCGCCAACAGAATTACGCCATCAGCCCGCTCCGGCGAACTGCTGGCCGCAAGAACCGGTCAATACAATGAAGGCTGGTCAATTGGTACTATTCGCTGGATGAAGATCACCAGCAACGGCGGCATCAATATGGGTGTCTGCACTATTGCCGAAGATGCACGGGCAGTTGCCTCTAAAGCCGTTGCAGGCATAGGCACTGGTGGTGAATATTTCCGCGCCCTACTAGCCCCTGATCTCGACCCGGAACAATACCCGACTACATTAATTGCGCCAGCTGCCGTTTATGATATTGGCTCCGTTATTATGCTGAATTTCGATGATCGAATTCTTTATGCCAGACTAACGCGACAACTTGAGTCGACCAGCGCCTACTCTCAGTACCAATTTGACTTGGTAAAACGGCCGGAGACATTAAAAACCACCAGCGATAGTCAAGAACAACGGAAGTCGTCCCGATTATTTAAATAACGATAAGGTGACTTAAAACATGCCATTACTAAAAAACGACGACCCAATGTACCGTCTGCTACGCGAGGGCGATGTTAAAACCTTCAACAGCGAAAAAGAAAAAATCGCCAAGGTTGACCTGTCTGACTGCGATTTTCGCAGTGTCGACCTTAAAGGTATGGATGCCGCCGGCGTCGATTTTAGTGGCTGCTACTTTCGTCAGGCCGACCTCCGAGGCGTAGATTTCAGCGAGGCCAACCTTAGAGGCGCCAGCATCAATGGCTCAAAGGTTTCCGGCGCTTACTTTCCCAAACAGCTGACCGCCCTGGAGATTGAGCTTTCCCTGATTCACGGCACTCGCATGCGCTACGACGAAAAAGCTTAGCCGTCTAGCAACCTTGGCAACACCTCAGAGCTGAGCAAGGAAGCCAAAAACTCCAACTCCGGCTGTTGCTCGGCAACTTCTGTTATATAAGCCAGGGTTCTCGGGATATCCGGCAAATAACCGGGCTTGCCATCGCGAATATTGAGCCGGGCAAAAATACCGGCTGCCTTCAGGTGGCGTTGCGCCCCCATGCAATCGAACCAGCTTAACAACTGCGCCTGACCAATACCGGCAGCCAATCCAGCCGTCTGAATCTGACGATGATAATTCGCCAACCATGCTTCAACCCGCCGTCGCGGCCAGCTGATATAACAGTCCTTTAACAATGACACCAGGTCATAGGTCAGCGGCCCCAGCACCGCGTCCTGAAAATCAAGCACACCAGGATTATCCACCTCAGTTCGCATCAAGTTACGGGAATGATAATCCCGATGCACCCACACCTGTGGTTGCGCCAGAGCCTGCTGCGCCAACCATTCAAAAGTATTGTCCAGTGCCACACTCTGCTCATCGCTCAGATTTATCCCTAGCTGTTGCAGCAACAACCAGTCTTTAAACAACCCCATCTCGGTCATCAACAAGTTGTGATCATAGACAGGTAAAACCACCTCGCTATCAACACTCCGTATCTGTAAATTGACCAAAGCCGTAATTGCATCTGCATATAAAGTATCGACACTACCATCATCAAGCACCTGCAGATATTGCTCACTACCCAGATCTGACAACAACAGAAAACCCTGCTGCAAATCTTTTTCCAACACCCGCGGCACATTCAAACCAAAACCGTCCATGGCCACAGATATTTTTATAAATGGATCACAGTCTTCTTTGTCCGACGGCGCATCCATAATCACAAAACTTTTCTGCCCATGCTGAACGCGAAAGTAACGCCGAAAACTAGCGTCACTTGAAGCCGGGCGAAGCTCAGCATCACGAATGCCAAGTACCTCTTCAACCCAAACCTTTAACTGTTCAAATCTTTGATCCATCAATCAATCACTCAGATACAGGCGGTACAAATTTACGGTACTGCCGAATACAATAATTATGCAAATCATCTGCAACCAGATAAAAACAAGGCAACGCCAATAAAATAAGCAGCGTCGCAAACAACAAACCAAAACCCAGGCTAATCGCCATGGGCGATAAAAATGCCGCCTGTCCTGTGGCAAAAAATATTAATGGTGACACACCCAAGAAGGTGGTGATGCTGGTTAACAGAATCGGCCGCATCCTGACACGACCCGCCTCAACCACAGCATCCAATCTGTCCCAACCTTCTTTACGCCTACGTTTCATAAACTCGATCAGAATTAGCGAATCATTGACGACGATTCCCGACAAGGCCAGAAAACCAAGCATGGACAAAAACTGCAAATTTTCACCCAACAACATGTGGCCAGCCACCACCCCGATAAAACCAAACGGGATGGCAAACATCACCACCAAGGGTTCAAACAGGGAACGAAACAACACCGCCAGAATAAAAAATATCACCGTCAAGGCAATCACCAACGCCCTCAACATATCGCGCATCGACTCATTAGCCTCTTTCTTTTCACCGAGAAAGATCAGGCCATAATCAGGTTCGTTTTCGATTGCCGCAAATTCTTGTCTTACCAGCTCAGTAACCGCCAGTGGCGTTGTCACCTCATCATCCACTTCCGCCGTCACCGTCACCAGACGATGCAGGTCACGATGTTTAATACTTTCGATACCACGGGTTATTTTTATGTCGGCAACATCAGACAAAAACACCACCCGGCCAGCCGACAACACAATCGGTAATTGTTGCAGCGTTTGCAACTGCTGTCGTACTGCATCTTTATAAATCAACCTGACAGGAATACGCTCATTGCCCCAGGTAACATGGGCAACCTCTTCACCCTGAAAGCCACGCCGCACTGCATCAGCCAGTTGCCATTGTGTCAGGCCCAGCTGGCGACCACGTTCATTGATCTGATAGTGATACTCCAGCTTGCCTGCCTCCATGTCGGTGCGCACATCATAAACCCCAGGCGTCTTTTTCAGGAAGGCTGCAATCGCTTCGCCACGCGGCATCAAGCCATCTATTTTTTTGCCCTGCACACCAACCTCGACATCGGCCCCCGACGGCCCACCTTGTGGTCGCAAAATCGAAAGCTTTTGAATGCCCGCCTCGGCCAGCAAACGCTGTCGCAATTCATTAATCACATCTTCGGTAGCGCGATCACGCTCACCCTGCCAGGAGAAACTCAGGCTCACCACCGGGGTAATAAATGTTTCGATAAAGCCCTGCGGTTTCTGTTTTTTCAAATCAACAATGAACTGAATATGTTTACTGCCAAAGCGCACCGTATTAAAGTCGATAAAGGTCACACCGACATTGGTCAACAGGCTCTGCAATTCATCTTCCTTAATCACATCGGCAAACACGGTCTCCAGGCGACTAGCCAAACGTGAACTCTCCTCCAGGCTATAAGTATTTGGTGTTTCGATATTGACGAAGAACTGTCCCGTCTCGACACTGCCAAACAATTGAAACGGCACCCGGGTCACAGCAATCACCATTGCTATCACCAGAATGCCAATCGTTGCCAGGCTGACCAGATAACGATTCACCACTGCCCAGCTCAACAGCTTTGAATATTTTTCTACCAGACGCTGCCACTGGCCTGTGCTTTTTTTCTTATCTTGATCAAGCCGCAGAAACTCACTGGCATGAGACGGCAAAACCGCAAACGCCTCCCACAACGAACCCAGCAAGGCACAACTGACTACCACCGGAATCACCGCAACAAATGCGCCCATGGTGCCACCGATGGCAAACACCGGCAGGAAGGCGGCGATGGTGGTTGCTGTCGAGGCAATCACCGGCCCCATCACTTCACGACTGCCAATCAAGGCGGCATCACGCGGTGACTTGCCCATTTCCATGTGACGATAAATATTTTCGGTGACAATAATCGCGTCATCAACAATCATGCCCAGGGCAATCAGGAAGGCAAACAAGGACACCATGTTGACGGTGTGTCCCAAATAATTCATGCCGATGATGGCCACCAGAAATGAAACGGGAATACCCATCGCAGTGATCAGGGCAACACGAAAATTGAGAAACAGATACAGCGATAACAACACCAGGATCAAACCCACCACGCCCGATGACTTGACCGTATTAAGACGGTTTTTGACATACACCGACAGATCGCTAAAGACGCCGCTATGAATCGCCACAGGCAGCTCCTGCTGCAACTGCTTTGATAATTCATGCACCCGCTTTGACACCTCGATGGTGGATGAGTCCACCGTCTTGGTCACGGTGATATTGACCGACGGCTGACCATTGAAACGCGCCAGGGTCTGAGCCTCCTCGAAACGCAACTCAACCTTGGCCAACTGCCCCAACCGCAATACTCCGCCCTGTTGGTTACGTCGAATTGGAATCTGTTGCACCAGTTCCGGCTCTGGTGCCACGCCAATGCCGCGCAGCAGGATGTCACCCTCTGCCGCCTCGATCTTGCCACCGGGCAGCTCGACCAGGTTCTGACTCAAGGCCAGGGATATCTCCTCCAGGGTCACCGCCCTGGCAGCCAGCTGATGCGGATCGACACTAACCCACAGCTCCCACTCACGTATCCCGGCCGGCTGGGCGCTGGCCACCCCCGGAATCGTCAGCAAGCGACGTTTAATATCATCGGCCGTGTCATACAGGGTTGCAGCAGCGACATCACCATAGATCGCCATGCTGATCACCGGAAAGCGGGTCTGCATACGCCGCACGTCCGGCTTTTCGGCATCCTCGGGTAAATCAGTGACCCGATCGACAATGCTACGGGCATCATCAAGAAAGGCCGCCACATCACTACCCGGCTTAAGTTTGATGACGATGCTGGACAAACCTTCGCTGCTAGTCGACATCAGGCTATCGATATCGGCCAGCCCATCGAACTCCTCCTCGATGGCCATGGTCACCTGGCGCTCCACCTCGGCCGGTGCCGCGCCCTTGAACTCGGTCTTGATGGTGACCCGATCAAGCTCGATCAGCGGAAACATCTCCTGCGGCATGGCAAACCAGGAAATCACCCCGGCCACCAGCACCAGCACCAACATCAAATTGATGATGAGGGGGTTATTGATGGAATATCGGATTAGCGGCATGACAAATGGTCAACCCGTAGGGCGGGTTCCACCCGCCATGGCGAGGCATAACAAAGGCACATGACGGGTGGGACCCGCCCTACACAATGCAACATCAATACTGCACCGCCAGACCATCACTGAGACTGGCGCCGCCGCTACTCACCAACTGCTCACCGGGTTCTACGCCGGCCAACAGCACCAGCGTGTCATCCTGGCGCGGTCCCAGCTCCACCTGACGCCGCTGCAACAGACCATCCTTCACCACAAAGACATAGGTCTGGCCATCGTCATGCACCACCGCTGACACCGGCACCAAGCGCACCTGGTTCAACCTAGGCAACAACAAACTGGCCTCAGCCGCCGCACCCGACAGCAAGCCCGGATTATCGAAACGGGCAGACAAGGCATAGGTATAGGTGTCTGGATCAGGGTGTTGCTGCAGGGCAAAAATTTGCGCCGCATAGCTCTGGCCATCGACATGGACATCAATCAACTGGCCGCGCTGCAATTGAATCACTGTGGCCCGATCCAGCTCGGCATAAAACTCCAGCTGCCCCAGGTCCAGCAACTCCAACACCACATCCTTGGCCGCCACATCATCACCCAGCTGAGGAATAATCCGGTTGACCATGCCGGCAAACGGTGCCTTCAAGGTCGCCCGCTGCCAGTTGCGTTCTGCCCGCCGGGCAGCGGCCTGCATGGCATCCAGTCGCGCCGCAGAGCTATTAACACTAAAGCGCAACCGCTCTTCATCAGACTGCATCTGAATCAGCCGCTGGCGCGCTGCATCCAGCGCTGACTTTGATCCCAGCGAATCCGTACCCAGGCGTTCTTGCCTGGCCACCTCATCGGCCTGCAAACCACGATTAGCTTCAGCCAGCTGCAATAATTTCTGGTCACGTTCAACCGCCGCCTGCTCTTGCTGCAATTGCGCCCTGGCCTCAGTCATCAGATCTTGATAATCATCACCCTCCAGACGCAACAACTCAGCCCCCTTGACCACCTGCTGACCCGCTTCAACCAGCCGTTGTTGTAGTCGGCCAGCCACCTGAAACTGCAACCGAGCCAGTTGTGCCGGCCGCAGAACACCAGCCACCAACTGGCTCGGCTGCATGTCACCCAGTTCAACCGTCACCACCGCCACCTGCAGTGGCGGCAAATCGACTTGCTGCAGTTCCGGTTCAGGCCGGGTCAATATCAACAAGGCAATGATCAGCACAATACCGACCATCAAGAACAAGGTATACTTGGGTGCTACGGGCTTTTTTTGCACTTTAAAACCAGACAGTTGAGTGGGCCAGGGTTATTCATGACTGTTTCAATACGTTACGACAAAATCCATCGTTGTTCCATCGTTTCCTGTGCCAGCCTGACTTTTCCATATTCAAACCCATATTCAAACCCATATTCAAATAAAGTCACAACACAACAACGCGATTAAACCCCCAGCCCTTATGTCCAAAACCCTCACCACCAAGGTCATCTGCCTGACCCTGATCAGCACCAGCTTTCAGGCCAGCGCCGACGACTGGGGTATTTGCCACGACTGGACCAGGCCAAGCATCGATTACCCAAGAGAAGAACGCGGCGATGCTGCCCCGGTGGTGTTCAGCGCAGATTCTTCTGAAAGCCAAAACAACGAAACCGTCAAACTATTCGGTAATGTACTGGTGCAACGCCCCGATGAACAACTGCATGCCGACGAGGTGATCTACCACAAGGCCACGCAAACGCTCAACGCCAGCGGCAATGTCCGCTATGAAACGCCCGACTTCAGCACCCATAGCTCAGAGGCGCAGATAATCAGCGGCAGCAACCAAGGCAGCTTTGATGACGCCGAATTCTTTATATATGATCGCCACGCTCGCGGCGCCAGCAGCAAAATTCAGCTGCAGGGTGAAGACCTCACCATCATGAAGCAGGCCCTCTACACCACCTGCGACAAAGACAACGAGGCCTGGGCCTTGCGCGCCAGCACGGTGGAACTCAACCATGCCAACGGCATGGGCGACACCTATAACACCCGCCTCTATTTCCAGGGCGTGCCGGTGTTTTATCTGCCGTTTATGCGTTTCCCCATCAGCGACCAACGCATGACCGGCCTGTTGCCACCCTCCTGGGGCAGCTCTGCACTGGGCGGTGACGATTTTGCCCAACCCATTTATCTCAACCTGCATCCGCAACTCGACGCCATCATCACACCGCACCACTACAGCAAACGCGGCCTGAAAATGGAAAGCGAACTGCGTTACCTGAGTAAATTTGGCGAAGGTGAAATCAGCGGTGAACGCATCAACGACAAGGTCTATGGCCAGGAACGCAGTCTTTTTCACTACAAGCATGAGAGCAGGCTCAACGACAACTGGTCCAGTCACATCCTCTTCGATCGCAGCTCTGACGACGACTATTTTACTGATTTCAACAACTCGCTCAGCACCAGCGCCACCAGCGCGCTCGAACGCCACCTGCAACTGAAATATGCTGACACCAGCCAACAGCTGCAAATTCAGGCCCAGGATTTTCAGATCATCGACGGCAGCCAGCCCTATCGCCGCCTGCCTCAGATCAAACACCAGTTCACGCCCTCTATTTCAGGGCCAGTCAGATTTCAGCTGGACACCGAGCTGGTGCGCTTTCAGCGCCTCAACAGCCTCAGCGGTAAACGCGGCCTCATCAACCCGGCCCTGAGTCTGCCCTATCAAGGCACGGCAGGTTTCATCAGCCCCAAACTCAGCCTGCATCACAGCGAATATCGGCTCGAACCGGACAACAACAGCCTGGGTATCGACAGTCTCAGCCGCAGCGTGCCGATCAGCAGCATCGACAGCGGCCTTTATTTTGAAAGAGATACCCGCATCGGCCAGAGCAATTACCTGCAGACACTGGAACCGAGGCTGTTTTTTCTCTACGCGCCCTATCGCGACCAAAGCGACTTCCCGCTTTTCGACACATCGGAACTCAGCTTTAGCCAGTCACAGCTGTTCAGCGAAAACCGCTTCTCAGGGCCGGACCGCATCGGCGACGCCAACCAAATCACCCTGGCATTAAGTTCGCGCCTGCTACGGGCAAAAGACGGCAAGGAACAGCTCTATGGCAGCATAGGCAAGATCGTTTATTTAGACGATCGCCAGGTCAGCCTGAATGGCAACAACCTCAACCAGGATCATCAATCGGACATCCTTGCCGAAGCCCAGTTTAAACCCAACGACAGGCTCAGCCTCAAGGCCAAGTTGATGTGGGATACCGAAGATGAACTCATCACCGAACGCGATATACGACTGCAATACCAGTCCGGCAGCAAACACATTCTCAACCTCAATTACCGTGACCGCGGCAATCGCATCAGCGCCCCAGAGGCGTTGATGAAAGAAATCGACGTCTCGATATTGTGGCCACTGACACCCCGCTGGAGTATGATGGCGCGACGTTATCACTCGTTGCCAGACGACCGCACCATGGAAAAACTGGCCGGTATCGAATACAACGATTGCTGCTGGGCCGTGCGCGCAGTACGTCGTGCCAGCTTCGTCGAAGATACCTCAGCCCTTAGCGCCCCCTTCGGAAACTTACGTTATAGCTGGTATGTCCAATTTGAACTAAAGGGCCTCACCAGCCTCGGCAAGCGCATCGACGAACTGATGGAAGAACAAATTTTAGGTTTTAACGCAATAAACTAATGCAGTAAATAAATTCAGAGACACTCAGCATGATTAAACAGACATTCATCACTGGCCTGATCGGCCTGTCAGCGCTCTTCAGTGCTGCCACGCTCAAGGCCGAGCCGGTGCAAATCGACCGCATCATTGCCATCGTCAACAATGAGGCCATCAGCGAATCAGAACTGCAAAACGAACTGCAAAGTATCAAGCTGCAGCTCAAAGGCAGGCAGATGCCAGCTGACAGCGTCTTGCGCGAGCAGGTCGCCGAGCGTCTGATCATGAAGCACCTGCAGCAACAACTGGGTAACAGCAACAACATCATCGTTGACGATGAAACCCTCAACCAGGCGCTCAACAGCATTGCCTCACAAAACAACATCAGTCTGGAGCGCCTGCGCGCGGTGCTGGAAAGCGACGGCATCAACTTCAATACCTATCGCGAGAACATTCGCCACGAGATATTGCTTCAACGACTACGCCAGCGCCACATCAATACCCGCATCAATATCACCGAAACAGAAGTGGACCAGTTCCTGGCGCAACAAAAAACACAGGGCAACAGCGCTGACGAATATCGCCTCGGACATATCCTGATCGGCCTGCCCGAAGCGCCCTCAGCAGAAGACATAAACAAGGCCAAACAACATGGCGAAGAAGTACTAGCACTGTTGGCACAAGGTGAGGATTTCAGCCAGATCGCCATGAGCCATTCCGATGGTCAAAACGCCCTATCCGGCGGTGACCTTGGTTGGCGTAAAGCCGGTGAACTGCCGAGCCTGTTTGCCAAGGCCATCACCACTATGCAAGCAGGTGAGGTCAGCCCACTGATTCGCAGTCCCAGCGGTTTTCACATCATCAAGATCAGCGAACAACGCGGCGGCGAACGGCATATGGTGTCGCAAACCCACGCCCGCCACATCCTCATCAAGACCAATGAACTGGTCGACGATGAAGCCGCCAGAAGCCGTCTAATGGAACTCAAAAACAGGCTGGAAAATGGCGATGACTTCGCCGCCCTAGCGCGCGCCAATTCCGACGACAAAGGCTCTGCCGCCAAGGGTGGTGATTTATCCTGGAGCAGCCCCGGACAAATGGTGCCGGCCTTTGAAGCCACGATGAACAAACTCGATCTCAACGTCATCAGCGAACCCTTCCAGACACAATTCGGCTGGCACATCGTTGAAGTGCTGGCACGCCGCCAGCACGACGACACCGACAAGTTTTATCGCAACCAGGCACGCAAACAATTGTTTGAGCGCAAGGCCGCGGAAGAAGAAGAGCTATGGCTACGCCGCCTGCGTGATGAAGCCTATGTAGAACTGCAGCCATAAAAACATGAAAAAAATTCACAGACTCGCCATCACCCCGGGTGAACCGGCCGGCATCGGCCCTGACCTGGTACTGCAACTGGCACAACAACCACAGCTGGCCGAACTGGTGGCCGTGGCCGACCCGCAGCTGTTACAACAACGCGCCGATACCTTAGGCCTAAAAATTGATCTGCAAACATTTGACCCGACACAGGCAGCACAACCGCATCAAGCCGGTTGCCTCAAAGTTATGCCCGTCAGTCTGCAACAAGCCGTTCAGTGCAGTCAGCTGAATCAGGACAACGCCCACTACGTTTTAGAAACCCTGCGCCAGGCCACACTCGGCTGTATGGATAATACATTTGACGCCATCGTCACCGCACCGGTGCACAAGGGCATCATCAACCAGGCAGGCATAAAATTCAGTGGCCATACCGAATTTCTGGCCGAGCTCACCGACACCAAACAGGTGGTGATGATGCTGGCCACCCCCGGCCTGCGCGTCGCTTTAGCCACCACCCATTTACCCTTACGAGAGGTCGCCGATGCCATCACGCCAGCCTTGCTTGAAGATGTGATCCGCATTCTGCAACACGACTTGCAACACAAGTTCGGCATCAAAAACCCAGTCACTTACGTCTGCGGTCTAAATCCACACGCAGGTGAAGATGGCCACCTCGGCCTTGAGGATGAAGAGATCGTCAAACCGGTTTTGAACAAACTGCGAAATAGTGAAGCCATGCAACTCAATGGCCCGCTGCCAGCAGACACCTTGTTCATCCCCAAATATCTCGATCATGCCGACGCCGTACTGGCCATGTATCATGACCAGGGTCTGCCAGTGTTAAAACACATGGGTTTTGGCAACGCCGTCAACATCACCCTCGGCCTACCGATCATCCGCACCTCGGTTGATCACGGCACCGCACTGGATTTGGCCGGCACCGGCAAGGCCGACACCGGCAGTCTCGATTATGCGATTACAACCGCCATCAACATGGCCAAGCAGTGGAACAGACAATGAGCAATTCACACCAGGGCCACCGCGCTCGCAAACGTTTCGGCCAGAACTTTCTCCACGACGAAAATATCATTCAGCGCATCATCAATTCCGTCAACCCAAAAGCCGGCGACAACATTGTAGAAATCGGCCCCGGCCTTGGCGCCCTCACCAAACTGTTGTTTGAAGCCAGCGATAACATCAACGTCGTCGAGCTGGACCGTGATCTGGTAGAACGCCTGAACAAACGTTTTGGTGAAAACAAAAATTTTCATATCCACAGCGCTGATGCATTGAAGTTCGATTTCAGCAGCCTGGCCACAGACAAAAAAATACGTGTCGTCGGCAACCTGCCCTACAACATCTCAACCCCACTGCTGTTTCATCTAATGGCACAAGTCGACAGCGTGCAAGACATCCACTGCATGCTGCAAAAAGAAGTGGTCGACCGAATCTGCGCCGGCCCAGGCGAGAACAATTACGGCCGCCTCAGCATCATGCTGCAATACTACTGCCAACCACAACACCTGTTCAACGTACCCCGCGAAGCATTCCAACCCGCACCCAAAGTTGACTCCGCCATCTTGCGGCTTACCCCACACGAACAGCCCCCCATCTCACTCAACGATGAAAAACTGTTCGCGAAGCTAGTCGCCCAGGCATTCAGCCAACGCCGCAAAACCCTGCGCAACTGCATCAAAACATACCTTACCGCTGAGCAGATTGAATCGGTCGGCATCAACCCAACCGCACGCCCTGAAACACTCAGCCTGGAAGAGTTCGCCAAACTCAGCAATATCGCGATTGCACCAGAAGCCTGAACATCTCCAATATAAATTGAGATTTGACCCACCCACAGCAAACTGCCAAAGTTAGATATCAAAAAAACACATGAGGGGTCATGTAATGGAAATCAGAACCACCATCCCGGCGGGGCAAAACGGCACCAAGCAACTGGTCAACGAATACGGAGATCAACTGATATGTGTTCGTTATCGCTATGACAAGCAGAAACAAAAACGTTACAAAACCATCGAACTGATCGTCGATGAACAGGACTGGGTGCCAGGCATCAAGTTTTCACCCGACAAGCTAGTCAAACTACGAATTGGTTTTGGCGAAACTGAATTGCGTGAAACCATCAAACAAGCCGGCGGATTCTGGAATCCTGAGCAAAAGGCTTGGGCACTGTCATATCACAAAGCCTTGCGACTAGGCCTGGAAAGACGGATTATAGATCCGGAGTTTGATTTATAGTTTCTACATATAGGAATTTAATTTCTATATCTAGAAATTGCATAGGGAGATATAGAAAGCGTTTCTATATCTAGAAATTCCGTCTACTGTACTGTTATATTCTTTTAATGAAATGAAAACTTATCCACTAACAAATGAAGAAGGAAAGCTACATGCTTTCGAAATCGAAAATTCCGGGCTGGGAAGGAAAGGCTTAGTCCGTGTCGTAGAAAAAATACCTGACGTTGTTTTAATAAAAAAACCAAAAATTTTTTCTTGGCTAAGAGAAGAGGAGTTTTGCTGTTTTGTTGTTGAGTCTCAAGAGTTTTCAGTAGAAGAACCTTATGGTGATAATTCTCGCTACTTAGTAGGTGCTGTTCCATCAGGCTGGTGCCCGCAATTAGAAATTGTTGAAAAAGTATTTAGCAATGAATAGATGTTCAGAATATAACAAGCGCGGTCAAGCGGAGAAATTTCCGCGTTGCTCATTTGTGGCGAATGCCACAAGCCTCGCAAAGCTCCAATTTCCCGTTTACCGCGAACGTTAGGCCCCCATAAAAAAATATTAGAAAGTGAATGGGTTGGTTTTAAGTGTTCAGTTATTTTTGGTTAAGCTTCGTTCAGCCGTGTTAAGTAGATTTATAGTTTTTTGGTTTCAGAAAGTCAGTT
>Ga0316204_10005885_pt1 | contig 19605 bp, 13 predicted proteins | sample 6monrhotite_MG_2_FD_205661 | JGI IMG/M metagenome (GOLD analysis project Ga0316204, IMG submission 205661) | Microbial mat bacterial communities from mineral coupon in-situ incubated in ocean water Damariscotta River, Maine, United States -... | ecosystem: Environmental > Aquatic > Marine >...
AATTTCGTTGGCTGCATTTAATATACAAGGTGCACTCTTTCCTATTTTAGCGGCTTGAATTGCTAGAGCTAAACAAGGAAATCTGTCGAAATCTGGCTTTTCAAATTCTAGGCTCTTCAGCTGAAAAAAATCTAACGGCTTAACACCAGCATTGATTCGTTCTGGCCAAGATAAACAATGAGCAATCGGCGTTTTCATATCCGGGTTGCCTAACTGTGCAATAACGGAACCGTCAATATAGGAAACCATCGAATGAATAATACTTTGCGGATGAACAACTATATCAATTTGTTCGATACTCACATCAAACATATAACACGCTTCAATCAACTCTAGACCCTTATTCATCATAGTCGCAGAATCAACAGATATTTTTTCCCCCATGTCCCAGTTTGGATGTGCACATGCTTGGGCAGGAGTCTTAGATTTTAAGTCATCGACTGGAACTGTTAAAAAAGGTCCACCTGAACCGGTTAATAATATTTTATCAACGCCATTGAGGTTAGTGGTTGCACGATCATTAGCAGCAGGCAAGGCTTGAAAAATCGCATTATGTTCACTATCTACCGGTAACAAGGTAGCACCATATTTAGCCACTTCAGACATAAATAATTCGCCCGACATAACCAAAGCTTCTTTGTTAGCCAGCAACACTCTATGACCTTGTCTAACACTAGACAAAGTTGGCAACAAACCCGCGGCACCAACAATTGCAGCGACCATTATGTTAATTTCAGTATTTTCTGGTGCTTGATTAACTGCTTCAATACCGGCTCGAACTTCAATGTCTAAATTAGAGTTGGCAATTAGTTGTCTCAATTTACTTGCAGAATCAAGACATGCCATAATCGCAATATCAGGATTAAATTTTTGGCATTGCTGAAAAAGTTTTTGGTGGTTTTTGTTCGCGGTGAGCAACTTTACAGAATAGAGTTCCGAGTTTTTTTCAATCACTTCTAATGCACTACAACCAATAGAGCCAGTCGAACCTAAAATACCAATTTTCTTAAACATTGAAAAACTCTAAATAACTAAAACTCAAATAGAAAATAGGTGCGACAGTAATGGTGCTATCTAATCGATCAAGTAAACCGCCGTGTCCGGGTAATAAATTTCCTGAATCTTTGATGTTAGCAACTCGTTTTAAAGCGCTTTCAAATAAATCACCAAAAACTGAAATAATTCCAAGCAATAAAATAACACCAACATATTCAAAAGCATTGCTGATGTTAAAACCTAAAACTGAAACACCGCCCCAACCGACCATACAAGTAAAAAACAACCCTCCGATCACTCCTTCCCAAGTCTTATTTGGGCTAACTTTAGTCAGCTTATGTTTGCCAAACAATTTTCCTGTTACGAAGGCGCCGATATCCGCAGCCCAAATCATCAATAGCATAAATAAGACTAACTTGGAACCTAAATAGAAATCACCCTCAAGATAACCTTGACCTCTAACACTTACCAACGAAACATATAAAGCCGGCAAAAGAATAAATGCCAGAACACCTTTTACAAATCTGTTCTGCCACCATTGATTGTTCCTAGAAAAAGATAAAACGATAGCAACCGCAACAATAACTGCTGGAACTGATAATAATAGAAAAACCAAAGGAAGATCGCTTTTAAAGTGATGTGGCCAACTAAGAGAAGGCCAAACATCAATTCGCTCACTAAAAAACCAAATTGCAATATTAACAAAGCTAATCGTTAATGCAAAAAAACTACAATAAATTGATTTATTAATACCGGAAAGTTTTGCCCACTCAAGAGCCATCAGATAAATAACAACGATAATTAATGCAGAAAAAAATTCTAGCTTTACTTTAAATAGCAATAAAAAAATTACTGGCAATAAAAGAAGTGCTGTTATCACTCTTTGTTTTAACATAGGCCAGAATACCTTTTTATTATTTTAATTAACAAGCTGCTCACCCGTTTTACCAAAACGACGCTGCCTTGATGCATAGTCATTAAGTGCTAGCTCTAATTCGCTTTCATCGAACTCTGGCCACAACTTATCAGAAAAATAGAGCTCTGCATACGCAGCCTGCCAAATCAAAAAGTTACTAATCCTTTTTTCGCCGCCGGTTCTAATCATCAAGTCAAGTTCAGGCAGCCCCTGGGTAGAGAGTTTCTCAGCTAAATTTTTCTCAGTAATAACTTGATCAGATTCTAATTCTTTTTTTAGTTGATTAGCAGCGTTCACGATATCCCATCTACCACCGTAATTTGCCGCTATATTTAAGCGTAATGTGCTATTAGCATTAGTTTGTTGTTCAGCTTCTAGAATACTTTTTTGTAATTTTTTATTAAACCCTGAAATGTTGCCGATAAACTGTAATTTGACTCCGTTCTTATTCAACATTTTTATTTCTCGTTTTAAAGCAAGAACAAACAATTCCATCAAATAATTTACTTCATCCTCGGGTCTCGACCAATTTTCGCTGCTAAAAGCAAAAAGAGTCAGTGATTCAACACCTTTCTTACCACAAGCTTCAACCATTTCTCTGGCTTTATCGACGCCAGCTTTATGACCAAAGGTTCTTTTTTTATTTCGTAATTGTGCCCAACGACCATTACCGTCCATAATAATTGCAACATGTTTTGGAACACTATCAGGTATCATAAGCTCTTTTTTTAAAATTAGTATTTAATTTAATTAATAAAAATTGTCAATTCAGCATTAGGATTAAAACAACGACGCCGCGTCACCACTATGGCCACACGGCGTACATATTTAAAATTTGCCAATGAAACGAAAGTCCCTTTATATTTCCATTAACTCTTTTTCTTTTTCGGCACTCATTCCATCAATAATTTTCACATGTGCGTCAGTAATTTTTTGAATTTCATCTTCTGATCGATGCAATTCATCTTCACTAATTTCTTTTTCTGTTTCTAATTCCTTCAAGGTTGAATTAGAGTCTCTTCTAATATTTCTGATCGCCACTTTCGCCGATTCAGCTTCTGAACGAACAATCTTAGTCATGTCCTTTCTTCGCTCTTCAGTCAAAGCGGGTAGTGGTAACCTGATGACGTTACCAGCAGTATTAGGCGTAATTCCTAAATCAGATTCCATCAGAGCTTTCTCAACTGTTTGAATCATTGATGCTTCAAAAGGTTGAACGACCAAAGTTCTAGAATCTTGTACCGAAACTGTCGCAGCTTGAGTCAAAGGTGTATTTACACCATAATAAGAAACGTTCAAGTGAGCTAATAAACTGGGATGAGCTCGCCCTGTTCTAATTTTTTGCAAACTAATTTTGAAGGATTCAATGGTTTTATCCATTCTAGTTTGTGCGTCTTCTTTAATTTCATTTATCACAAATTTCTCCTTACTATCTTCTTCTCATATTTATCGTTTTTCCTGCTTTTAGCTGGAATTAACAATGAATTAATGTTCCTACCGAACCATCAGTGACGGCATCAATCAATGCACCCGGTTTATTCAAATTAAAAACACGTATCGATTTTTGATGATCGCGAGCCAAACAAAATGCAGTTAAATCCATGACACCCAGCTCTTTTGATAATGCTTCGCCGTATGTCAGAGTATCGTATTTTATTGCATTTGGATCTTTATTAGGATCTGCTGAAAAAACCCCATCAACCTTTGTCGCTTTCAAAATCAGATCGGCGTCAATTTCTATACCGCGCAAACATGCAGCTGTATCCGTAGTAAAGAAAGGATTACCCGTACCAGCAGTAAAAATAACCACTTGAGATTCTTTCATAAAACGAATCGCAAAACGTCGATCATAATCTTCACACACACCGGTTAAAGAAATCGCTGACATAACGCGAGTTCCAACCTTGACTCTTTCTAGTGCATCTTGCATAGCTAAAGAATTCATTACTGTTGCAAGCATTCCCATATGGTCGCCTGCAACACGATTCATTCCAGCATTGGCAAGTTTTTCACCACGAAAAAGGTTACCTCCACCAATGACTAGACCGACCTCTATACCTTTATTAACAATAACTTTTATCTCTTCAGCTATTCGATCAAGAATACTGGGATCAATACCAAAAGACTCTGCACCCATTAGAGCTTCGCCACTCAATTTAAGAAGAATTCTTCTATTTAGTTTAGTCGGTGCAGAACTTGGCATAAATTTATTCCCCTTTAACTTGAGCCATAACCTCGGCGGCGAAATCGTCTTCAACTTTTTCGATGCCTTCACCTACTTCCAAACGAACTAGGCTAGAAACTTCAGCAGAATTTGACTTTAACAAATCACCAACGGTTGTAGAAGGATCTTTTACAAAAGGCTGTCCAACTAAACAAACTTCGGCAGCAAACTTACGCATACGACCAACAACCATTTTCTCAGCAATGTCAGCTGGCTTTCCGCTTGCTATTGCTTGAGCTGTGAATATATCTTTTTCACGATTGTAAACATCTTCAGAAATTTCGTCTTCAGTTACAAATTGTGGATTAGTCGCTGCGGCGTGCATTGCGACATCTTTTGCTAAATCAGCTGTTCCACCTTTAAGAGAAACAACAACACCAATTTTTCCACCGTGGATGTATGTATTTAATACTCCATCACTCGCTTGGACAGTTTTAACACGACGAACGGTAAGATTCTCACCAATTTTGGCGATTAAATTAGCACGTGCTTCTTCAACTGTTTCACCAGAAGGCATTGTTGCAGCATTTAAAGCTTCTATAGAATCAGTTTTGTTAGTTAACGCTACGTTAGCTACAGATTCAGCGAATGATTTAAAGTTATCGTCTCTAGCAACAAAATCGGTTTCACTGTTGATTTCAACAATAACAGCAAAGGTAGAATCATCAGACGTTTTAGCAACAATGACACCTTCAGCAGCAACACGACCAGCTTTCTTCTCAGCTTTAGCCGCGCCAGATTTGCGCATATTGTCGATTGCCGTTTCCATATCACCGTTGGTTTCAACAAGTGCTTTTTTACACTCCATCATGCCTGAGCCGGTTCTTTCGCGTAGTTCTTTTACTTGAGCAGCGGTTATCGCCATTTTCTTCTCCACTTAATATTTTCATTGATATCTTTTATCTAGGCGTTAAATACACGCTCCTCTAAATAAAAGCATCTCTTTGCTAAAAAATAGGGGGCAACGCCCCCTACAACAAAAACTTGAAACAGCAGTTTATTTTTCAGTTACTTCTGCTGCGTCTTTCTTTTTGGCAGTTTTCTTTGCTTTAGGTTTTTCTTCGGCTTTAGGTTTTGCTTCGGCTTTAGCTTTGACTTCAACTTTAGGCTCGACTTCAACTTTAGGCTCTTTTTCGGCTTTAGCTTCAACTTTAGGCTCTTCTTCAGTTGTTGCTTTTACAACTTTTGCTTTTTTTGTCTTAACTACTTTAACTTTCTTTTCAGTTTCTTCGACAAATTCATCTGAAGGTGATTCTTCAGCTGGCGCAGTTGCAGTAGATTGACGGCCTTCGATAATTGTATCGGCAGCGCTCGACAAATAAAGTTGAACGGCTCTAATTGCATCATCATTTCCTGGGATAACATAATCAATGCCATCAGGGTTCGAGTTACTGTCAACAACAGCAATTACAGGAATGCCTAACTTTTGGGCTTCAGCAATAGCGATTCGCTCATGATCTGCATCGATAACAAAAAGAACATCAGGTAAACCGCCAATATTTTTAATACCACCAATACTAGCTTCTAATTTAACCATTTCACGACTTAACAATAAACCTTCTTTCTTTGTTAGTCTTTCAAACGTTCCATCTTCACTTTGTTTTTCCAGCTCTTTTAAGCGATTGATCGACTGACGAATAGTTTTGTAGTTAGTTAACATTCCACCCAACCAACGCTTATCTACAAAGAATTGCTCACAACGGGTTGCTTCTTCTTTAACGATTTTACCAGCTGAACGCTTAGTACCTACGAAAAGGACTTTGCCTTTTCTTGCAGCAACTGAGCTAAGGAAATTAAGTGCATCATTAAACATCGGTAAAGAACTTTCGAGATTAATGATATGAATTTTGTTGCGCGCGCCGAAAATAAACGGCTTCATTTTAGGGTTCCAGTAACGAGTTCTGTGTCCAAAATGCACACCCGCCTGTAGCATATCACGCATAGTGACTTTTGCCATTGTAAGCTCCTGATTTTAAAAGGGTTATACGTCCACCACTCCCAAATAACAAACCAAAACAAGATTAACTTATTTCAGCACCCTGAAATTTGTGTCGAGCAGTGTGTGAATTAGGTTAATTTAGTAGCAAATAAGTAAACTCATTCAATACTTCGTTAACTCGGCGCGCTTTATACCATAAACAATAAGAATATGGCAATAAATTTAACAAAAATAGTGCTATTTAATGGTCGCTGGGAGCCTAATAATGCCTCTCACTAATCACACCGCTAGATGTTGCATCTTAAGGTTTCTTGTAGTATTTATTACTTAACTCAGCCTTCGCCAAATAGCAAAGCTCTCTAAAAAGTCTTTCTCCTAAAGATTTTCGAGAAAATAACCATGTTTTTTCAACATTATCTTGCTCAAATTTAAGTAAACAAAAGTTAGCAGTTACCCAACTTGTAGGCAATAAATCTAAATAATAAACTGTTTTTGAATGATGATCTTGCATTAACCAACTTTCACCACTCCAACATAAATCATCATTAGCCCGAGTAATCGATTGATATTGTTTTAACGAAAAATAATATGAGACAACCGTTAAACTAACAACAACTAGAATACTCCAGAAACTGGTCAGCAAAATAGAAGCCAAATAAATTAACCCTAAATGCGCCAAGCATATTAAGCTAAAAAGTAACCAATTTGATTTGATGGGGAAACGAGAAGCTATCTTCACAAGGCTAAAATCCGTTAGGCTATTGACATTTTCTCTCTAATTATTCGAATAATATTAAGCAGTTCAAGATGTTTACAATCTCCGTAGCCCATTATCCATGTGTAGATATCGGGATCTGCGTGTTTTAATAAGTCGACAAATGACTTTTGTTCAGCCTGCGGTAAATCGTTAAAATGCTGTTCTAGAAACGGCAATAAAATCACGTCAAGTTCTAGCATTCCTCGGCGACACTGCCACTTCAACTTATTGACCAGCTCTAAATTAGTCATTGCTCTTTCAAATATATCGATTAAAGAAAATCAATAGTAACAACTAAACTGGTGACTTCCAATTCGCTTCTCAGTAAAACACCTAAATTAACGAGCCAAGTCATAGAAGCTGCACTCAAATTAAGCTAGAATCCGCTTCTCTAAAAATTTAAATGATGATTGATTGTGAGCACATCTATATCCCTATTAATTTTATCTTCTTATAGTTTCATTGATGTAACCGGTGTTGACGCTGAACGCTTGTTACAAGGTCAACTCACCATCAATGTATCGACACCGGACGAAGAAACTGCCTATTTAGCCGCTTTATGCAATGCTAAAGGGAGAGTTATATCATTATTTTTCATCTCAAAAATAGAACATGGTTTTCGATTGTTTATGCCTCAAAGCATTATAAAAACGACTATCGAACATTTAAACAAATACGGCGTATTTTTTAAGGCGGTTATCCAAGAAGCCCCTGCAGAAAGTAAGCTCATTGCGTATATTGATAACCAGAAAGAATCAAATTCTAACCAACCAACTTTAAATAATCGAATCAATCTTGCCAATACCCAATTATCTTTAGCCATCTGTACCAATGAGAGCAACATGGCGTCTTTAGCAAATACTCATTCACTAGAATTAATAAACAACGACTCAGAGTGGTACCAGTATCTGACAAAACACAAAATACCTTGGATAAATAATGACTCAGTCGAACATTTTTTACCCCACGACCTTAACTTGCCGAAACTCGACGCCATTGATTTTAAAAAGGGGTGCTATACCGGACAAGAGATCATAGCTAGAATGCACTATAAAGGAAAACTTAAGCAACATCTCCAACGACTGAATGGCGAATTCGACTCAAAAATACTGCCAAAAACATCCCTCTTACAAGATGATAGAAAAGTTGGTGAAGTTATCTGTAGCATCGGTTCAAACCCAAAAAGAGTATCAGTTCTCGCCTTGGTTAAAGATAAAGCCAATATTAACGATTTTTTTCAGTTGGACGACAAAAATAGTCCTATACTAAAAATAGAAAAATAATCTTATTCACTCTTTAGATTAAGAGTAAGTACTAACAACCACACAGAATCCATATATGAGCCTTGAACAAGAATTTTTAAATGAGTTAGTTGACGCTATAAAAAATGACCGACTAACCTTACCAACCTTACCGGAAGTCGCTTTAAAAATAAGAGACGCGGTCAATGATCCCGATGTAAATTCAAATACCCTATCTGGTGTTATCGGACAAGATGCCGCATTGGCTGCACGAGTCATCAAAGTGGCCAATAGTCCTTTACTTAGGGGCGCCGTTGTCGTTGATAATCTCCAGTTAGCCATTACACGAATGGGGATCAATTTTGTGCGCAACTTGGCAACCGGTTTAGCGATGGAACAAATGTTTCAGGCAACTCATGATTCGGTCGATAAAAGACTGCGACAATCTTGGGAACATTCATTAGAAGTTGCTTCAATCAGTCATGTCTTGGCTAGCCATTTCACTAAATTAAAGCCTGATCAAGCCACTTTAGCCGGGCTTGTACATCAAATAGGTATCTTACCAATACTAACTTTGGCAGAAGATAATCCAGAAATCCTCGAAAAAGATGAAATACTTGATAAAATCATTTCTAGATTACATGGTAAAGTTGGTAAAGCTATTATGCGCGCTTGGGAATTCCCTGAAGAATTGATGGATGTTCCTCTGGGTTGCACTGATTTCACCAGAAATTCTGGGCCAAAAGCCGATTATGTCGATGTAGTGACAGTCGCCAAAATACAAAGTTATACATCAGAGAACAACCCCTACCCAAATTTAGATACATCAACTGTGCCCGCATTTGCAAAACTCGGTTTATCAGGAGAAGCCGATGTTCATGAAGTCGATCAATTGGCAGAAGAGATGGATGATGCAAAGCAGGCTTTTGCTTAGTATAGGGTGATTAAATTTTCACATGCTTAATTACTCATTAGTTATATGGCCATTCACTAAAAAAGGAAAAACCAACCTTATTTTTTGCATTAAAAAATTAATCACCTTATTAGCTATAACGAGTAGCCCTTTACTCTATGCCGCACCTGGAGATGTTTTATTCTCTGATGATTTTGAAAGTGGTTTAGCCAATTGGTCTATCACTTCAAACGGTGGTAATGCTCAAATAAGCACGGCTACAGCCAACTCAGGAAACAATTCTTTATTTACCCGATGGCAAAAAGTAGCCGTTACCTCAAATCCTATTGATATTTCATTTGTAGAACAAGTGGAACTAACGGCATGGATAAGACGTGGCGATGATAACTTTAGTGAAGAACCAGACCAAGATGAGAATTTATTAGTAGAATATCTAGACAACACTAATAATTGGACCCCCATCGCTATTTATCAAGGTGATGGTACGGCAGGCGAACAAATCAATATGAATTTCCGCTTACCAAGCTCAGCAAACCACGCCAACTTTCAAGTCAGGTTCCGTCAAACAGATGGAAGCGGTATTGATTGGGACTATTGGCATATCGATGATGTTGCAATTACCGAGGTTGCACTCACTTCTTTTTCCTGTGATGACTTTGAAGGAGGGCTTGATAACTGGACAATATCTAGCAACGGAGGGAGTGCAGGCATTAGCTCAGCTACATTCAATTCGTCTAACAATTCTCTATTTACTCGATGGGGAGAAGTTGAAGTTACTTCAACATCCATTGATACAAGCCTATTTCAAGCGGTAGAAATCAAAGTTTGGGTGCAGCGAGGAGATGACAGTTTTAGTGAATATCCAGACAATAATGAAGATCTTGTCATATCTTATCTAGACAACAACAATAACTGGAATATTTTAGAAACTTTTGTTGGGAATGCTACGGAAGGGGAAATTTTTGATAGAACCTACTCTCTACCATCATCAGCGATACACAGTGATTTTCGGCTACGCATAGTACAAACTGATGGAAGTGGTTCAGATTGGGACTATTGGCATATCGATGACGTTTGTATTCAAGACAGTCAAACTTCAGTAAGTGGTTTAATAGGTGAATGGCGCTTCGATGAGTTATTTTGGAACGGCTCAAATGATGAAGTATTAGACTCTTCAGGCAACGGTCTACATCTAACAGCATTCAATGCGATAACGACCAGCAGTTTACCAGCAATTCCTGGAGATCCCGGAACCTGTTCTTATGGTATTTTTAATGGAAGTGTTAGCTTTATTCAATTAAACGATGATACCTCAACAAACGATTCTTTATTAGATATTCCAAACAATTTAACGGTTACAGCTTGGATTAATACCAATGTTATACCAAGCTCTGGTTTAAAATCTATTTTATCAAAAGACGAAAATTATGAGTTTCACATAAATTCATCAGGGCAAATTTACTGGTGGTGGAATTGGGGGACATTGACCACAACGGGCGCAAGTCTAACGATTGGCGATTGGCATCACATCGCGATAACTTGGCGAAGTGGTGAACAAGTAATCTATATCAATGGTATCGAAAGAGCTCGTTCAGCTCGTACCGGAATACTACAAACGAATAACGACCCACTCCAGGTTGGTCAAGATTTAGATATCGCATCACGCTTTTTTGATGGCAGCATTGATGAAATAAGGATCTATGAAAATTTTCTAAATGCCTCTGAAATAAATCAAATAATGAGTGAGACAAGACCTTGCACAAATAACAGTATCTGCTCTCAAACTATCGAAGATAATTTTAATGCCGTCAGTTATAACAATAGTACTGGCTCTCAACCTTGGAATAGTAACTGGATTGAGCAGGACGATGATAATTTATCTAACAGCGGAAATGTATTAATTAGTGGTGGTCAATTAAATATGGACGATAGACCTAATTCTGGAGGTGAACCAAGTATCGCGCGAGAATTTGATATCTCAAATTTTCTTTCATCATCATTAAGGTTTGATCTTGCAACATCAGGAAATCTTGAAAACGGTGATCGTTTTGATATATCTGTATCATCTGACGGAGGTGCTAATTACACAATATTAGAAACATTTACCAACGATTTTATTGGCACCTATAATTATGATTTAACACCCTATGCCTCTGCTAATACCCGAGTTAGATTTAGAATAGAGAATGGCTATGGAAATTCAAATGAATTTATAAACATAGATAACCTCGTAATAACAGGTATCCTCAATTGTGGACCTGACCATTTTGTTATCATTCACGATGGTTCTGGAATAAATTGTTTAAGAGAAGCGATCACTATTCAAGCTAGAAATGCTGATGGTTCAATTACAACAGATTACACTGGAACAATAAACCTAAGCCTATCGACTAACAATGGTAACTGGTTCATCACAGACAATAATGGATTAAGTGCTGATTTAGCACAAGGTACTCTCTCCGATGTAGCCGGAGACAACAACGGAATAGCCTCTTATCAATTCGATGCCGCAGATTTAGGAAACGTCGTACTTTATTTGGAAAACACCGTTGCCGAGGCAACAAATATTGCGGTTTCTGAAGCTGCTATTTTTGATGATAATAGTGAAGGAGATATTACCTTCAGGGCTTTTGGCTTTACCTTTTCACCCTCTCCTATCACCACACAAATAGCAGGGAGACCTTTTAATATTACATTAACAGCCGCAGGACAAACCCCAACTCAAACAGAATGTGGTGTGATTGAAGAATATGCAGGCGATAAATCCATTAATTTTTGGTCCGCTTATACGTCACCAATATCAAGTCCAACTCAAGTTAATATCAACAGTACAAATATTGCTGTCAATGAAGCGAGTTCTTCACCTCAAACAGTCAATTTCACAAATGGAATAGCTACAGTATCTGCACAATATAACGATGTAGGGCAAATCAGCATACAAGCTAAAGACGAGATTGATATTGGCGATCCCCCATCAGGAAATATTAACGAAATCATCGGTGGTATCAGTCCATTTATAGTTCGACCATTTGGTTTTGACATTCAAATAGCATCAGATCCTTTCGCTAATGATGGCAATGGCATTGTTTTTTCATCTGCAGGAGCCAATTTTAATATGACACTAAGAAGCGTGCTATGGGAATCTGCCGATGATGTGGATGATAATGGTGTACCCGATCCGTTTATAGACACAGATAACAATGCAGAACCTGATTCTGGCGGCAATTTAGGAAATAATGGAATTACTCCAAATATTTCTCAAATTGCTGGAACAATTAACCTAACACCAACGGCGCTCGTTGTTACCAACTCTAACGGTATTTTGTCAAACTCTACCATTGCATTTTCTGATTTTGAAAGTTCAGGACTTAGCGGCGAAGGCACTTTCACATTATCTCAAAGCTGGGATGAAGTAGGCATACTTCAAATTAATGGCTTAAACATAGATTTTATGAGCGGTGGCGAAAATGTGATTGGTGAACGTATTAACATCGGCCGTTTTATCCCTGACCATTTCTCTCTCTCTGCTCCTGTCATAGCTAATCAATGTGGCACTTTTACCTATGGCGGTTTTTTTGATGGTATCAATGCAGGGCTAGACAAGTCTGGTCAGCCGTTTATTGTATCTGGAACGATCACTGCTCAAAATTCCGCTAACCAAACGACCCAAAACTATCAAGGAGCCTTTGCAAAGTTGGTAACTACAAACATCAGTTCCCAAGGATACAATATCGATAGCGCATCCAATGCTTCAGGAAGAGTCAACTTTCTATCAGCTTCATTAAGTTTCAACAATGGTGTATCAAACTATAGCGATCCTGATGCTGACTATCAGTTTGATGCCCTAGTTGCACCCTTTAATTTAAGGCTAGATTTAACCGCCGTTGATTCCGATGCCGTTACCAGCGGCCTAGTTAGCTCTAACTCTATTGAAGTCAGAAATGGCAGGCTGAGGTTAATTGATGCTTATGGACCAGAAACAAGCGATTTAGAGATGCCGATAGCTTCCGATTATTTTGCTGGAACCCAGTGGCTGATTAATAATCAGGATAACTGCACTGCCTACATTGATACTCATATTAGCTTAGACGCCGCCAGCTATACGCTGCAGCTAAATGCTGGTGAAACGAGTGTTTATGCTCCGGTAGCAAGCCAACTGTTATCATCTGGGGTCAATTCGGCATCAAACGGCTTTTGGTTTTCAGCGTCAGGCGCAAACAATTTTGGAAGCGTCGATGTTAATTTTGATTTAACGACTCAACCATGGTTGATGTTCGATTGGGACGAGGATGACAATTTAGATAATCCCAGCGCACAACTTAACTTTGGTTATTATCGAGGAAGCGACCGAGTCATTTATTGGAAAGAAGTCAGAAATTAGCGTATCCGTATGCATCTAAAATTAAAAAAACATTTCGATATTTGAATGCCTGATTAAGGCTGCAAGATTAAGCCGCTATTGTTCGAAACCAACCTAAACAAGAAAACACCGAATAACACAATACTAATAAGATAAAGTAAATAACCCGAATTTGGGATAAATATTATTTGCAAAAAAAACCTCGCATCAAACGAGGTTTTTTATGTCCTAAATATTAGATAAGCTAGTCATCTAATAAAGTTGGGTCTACAACTTGAACAGCCGTGCCCTGAGATGCCAAAAAGCTAACAATTTGAGTTTGCATCTCAGTGGTAACATTAAGCAAGCCCACAGGATCGTCACCATTCGCAGGACTAAGAACTGTCGAATGAAGACCTTGGTTTAACTTAGTAAACAACCTGTCACCAGCGAACAACCCAGCTTCGTCAGTTACAACAGTTGTTAAACCTAAAGCTCGACTCAGCGGTTCAGTACCCGAAAGAGGAGCCGTAGAAACAGCGTTTGGTATAACCGAGTCAGCTAAATTCTGTAGCATTAAAACTGGAACGTCATTCGCCTGAGCAAATACCGCAGTGTTCACTGGGTCGCTAGAATCAAGAACGGCCTGCGCAGCAAATAAGAATTGAGACAATACAGCTGGGAACAAAGGATCTTCCGTAGTCATTCCTGAAGCTCCAGCAATTCCACCTCGAACTCTTGGACCAAACCGTTCAGATGCATTTAGCATATTAGCTATACCACCACCCGGGTTAGCTAGTGCTACCGCACCAATCACATCAGAATAAGCTATCGCTCCAGTTCCTACCATGCCCCCTAAAGAGTGACCGATAAAAGAAACATTATTCACATCAAAATCAACACCATCACCATCACCATCACCATCACCATCAATATCCATAAAAGCTAATGCCTTTTCAAGATACAATATATCGAGCATCGCTTGGCGACTATTATCTCTAGCAACCAATAAATTGGCTAAATTGATAGTATGAACACCTGATGAATCTACAATATCGTCTGCTCCAGGTATAGTATCATCGGTAAGATAATCCATACCAAAAGTTCTTTCTCTCAAAACGCCAGGTATATAATCTTCAAATAAACCAACTGCACCTTCAGATAGAGCCTGCAGTCCTAAATGAACAGGATTATCTGCAGCGATACCATGCAAAGGTAAATCCATCGCAATACCTGCAGTACAACTTGCAGCTAATGCATCAGCGATTCCAATTAAGTTAGTTCGATCAGCGGTTATACCATGCTGGAAAATTGCTACAGGATAGCCATTTTCAGGCTTAGGGCAAAGTTCTACTTTAGGCATAGACACTAACAATGGAACTGTTTCTTGCCCATTCACTTGTGGAAGAGGATTTGCGTAAGTCAGATTTCCTAAAGCGAAAGGGTTAGCAACCCAACCTCCCAAACCATTTGGAACAAATTCAGCAGCTCTCCAAAAGGTATTTAATGGAGCTAAAGGGTTTTCAGCGGTCGGTGCACCTAACATATAATTAAGTGTTATCTGACCTTTGTGCAAATTCGCAGCGCTTGTTGGTAAACCAGTGAATGGACTAGTGTCTGTATTTAAAGAGCTAAAACTTGTTACAGGAGTTGCTCCCGCAGCAATTGCCCCATCAATATACACGGCTTTAGCAGCCTGCATTACCGCGCCTACAGACTGGATAGTAAACTGGAAGCTTAAAATAATCTCAGAACGCGCAGGGCCACCTTCAAAAGCTTCAGCCGCATTCTCCATAAAATTAACCAACTGACGTACCGGTTCTAAACCAGCGACGCTGGATGCTTCGTCAATCGGATTAGTTGATTTAGAAATTGCATATTGAGAATCATGAAGAATAGGCAAACCATCAGTATCGGTTAAACCATTGGTTAACACCACCATATAAGACGCTTGCTGTTCAAACGCAACCGTCGGAATAATAGCAATAGAGGTCGCACTTGTCGCTTGAACGACATATTCTTGATTAGCAACTAACTCTCTATCAACGCTGGTAACTGGTCCTGTCGGACTTATTATCCCAGTTCCAGGCACCGCTTCTGCACGATGAACATTGACCTTATAAACATGAACGGTACTACCACCAACGACACTAGCGGGATCGATCGCTAAAGCAGAATCCAAACTAGAGAAAGCGATTGAAAAAGGAGCAATGGCTGACCAACCATCTAAGCCGCTCAAAGCGACGGCAGGATCAGCAAAATTTTCTTCATCGTCAACCGGAATCTCTAAAGTTAAATCCGCCGTTCCACCAAATAACAAATCATTTGGTAACGGAATACTTCCCGTACTTGGCGCATAAACCGCTACCATTCTCTCAGGAACATGTTGTGTCTGTGACTCTAAAGGTTCGTTAGCCCCATCTCCAGAACACCCTAACATACTGACGGTTATCCCTACTCCCGTGACAACTGAAAGTAAAAAATTACATTTTTTCATGAAAATCTCCTGTTATTGTTCTATTTTCAACCCTACAAGGTTAAGATTTTGCGTATTGATTAGTTTTATTATTTATCATTATTATATTTGTATCGCCATTAGCTCACCCTAAAGCTGAGTAACTAAATTATTCTGATGAGATATTAATCTCCCAATCCTAACCGCATTAACGGGTAAAAGGCAAGTGATCTGACCAGCCAGAGATGATTTTCCCCAAGATATGTGGGTACCAATCAAAATTTAACTTAATTTGGTGCAAAGTAACTCTTTATTACAGAACACAGCGATAAACTTTACTTTCAACAAAAGTCAGCAACATCGCTTGATCAATCTTGCCGCGTCTTGCTTCATCTCTTAGTATGTCTAATGCTAATTCAAGTTGTACGGCTTTTTTATAGGGGCGATCTTGTGCTGTTAACGCATCAAAAATATCAGCTATCGCCATAATTTTGCTTGGCAACGGAATACTTTTAGCTTTAAGACCTAACGGATATCCCGAACCATCCAATTTCTCATGATGTGCTCCAGCGATTCTGGGAATACCTGATAATTCATCCGTCCAGGGTATTTTTTCAAGAAATTTTTGAGTGTGGACGACATGGGACTGTATTTCGACTCTTTCATGTTCGGTCAGACTTCCTTTTAAAATAGACAACGAAAGAAAATCCGAGTCATCTAATAACTTATCTGAAAAGGGGAAATCATTATGCATAGCATAATCAGCCATGTGATGTAGTTCATCCGCAGTATTTTCTTCCATTAAAGTTGGTTGATTCGCTTTCGTTAGCATTCGTTTGTATTGATCTAACTGTTCAAGTTCAGCTAACAGCGCCCGATAAGCACTACTCTTGTAGTTAACCCCACGAATACTTCTATTTCCAAAATGATTCTGAGCAAACATTTCTCTTTCTGCACTCAGTTTATCTTGACTTAATAATTGTTGATAAAACTTCTTCTCCAATACTTGTTTTTGCCATTCTATTTTTAATAACAAGTATTGAAAACGGCTCTCGTGCAATTTATTTGCTTTTAGTAATACATTCTCTTTAACTCCAACTTTACCAAAATCATGTAACAGTGAAGCGTATTTTATTTCTTTAATTTGCTCGTCTTTAAAGGTTAAATTCTTATAGATTCCGGTGGTTTCCTTATGTAACATTTTGGCTAATCCGGTAGTTAGTTCAGCGACCCTAAATGAATGACCGCTGGTAACCGGATCTCGAGATTCAATCGCATGTACGGATGCAGAAACAAACCCTTCAAAAAGATTTTGTACGTTTTCGATGAGATGGCTGTTATCAATCGATACCGCAGCTTGGCTAGCTAGGCCTGCCAATAAGCCTTGCTTGGCTAGTGAAAATCCGTGTAATTCATTGTCTTCTTCTAGTTCAAGCAGAGAATCTTTACCAAAAGAATTAACAAATTGTAGAACGCCAATAATTTTCCCTTTATGATTTTTCATCGGTAATACTAGTAATTCTTTTGAACGATAATTGGTTTTAAGATCAAAACTTTTATCAAATGAGTAAGGGTGACTATCATCTAATAGATAGACATCTTTTATATTTAAAATCTCTCCATTCAAAGCCACATAACCAGCCAACGAACGAGTAGTTAACGGAAATCTAACTTCTCTAAAATTAAAACTGATTTTACTATTTTGGGTGAGTTTAAATACTAGTTCGTCTTGCCCTTGTTCATTTTTTTCGATTAAATATAATGACGCACCTTCACACTTACCAAGCGAACGACCTTCTTCCAAAACCATACCGAGCAATTTATCGAGATCTTTTTCTGCGCTTAAGGCAACGCCAATAGCACTCAAATTTTTTCGTTCTTTGCTGACAATCAAATGCTGCTTTTCAATTTCTCTTAGATCGGATTTCGCTGAATAAAATTGATTTGCTGAGTTAAAGGATGTAGAAAATTGTTCGAATGAAAAAGGTGGTTTGATTTGAATATCACCCAAAATATTTTCACAAAATGAGAGATAAAAATAACGTTTGCTTGGCTCAGGATTTGGTTCAACATCTTGACAATTTGGTGAAAAAATAACAACTGAGTAATCTTCACGGTGATAACGCTCAGGTAAGCTATCAAGCACTTCTAATTGATAACGCTCAAGAAACTTTTGAATCGCCAATTCAAAATCCGAAAGATGACCAACAATTAGCACTTTCTTCTTATAGCGCACCAAATTATTAATCATCTCTTCTATCATTTGATAAGCACTTGAACATTCGTCCTTCTTATCAATCTTATTGATTGATTTGTGGTTTCATGTGTGGGAATAAAATAACATCTTTAATGGTTGGTGAATCGGTAAACAACATCACTAAACGATCGATACCAATCCCTTCGCCTGCAGTTGGCGGCAAACCATATTCCAAAGCATTAATATAATCGTCGTCAAAGTGCATCGCTTCATCATCCCCTGCATCTTTTTCTTCCACTTGTTTTCTAAAACGAGCCGCCTGTTCTTCTGCGTCATTTAATTCCGAAAACCCATTAGCGATTTCACGACCACCAACAAAAAACTCAAAACGATCGGTTATAAAAGAGTTCTCATCATTACGTCTTGCTAGTGGCGAAACTTCCCAAGGATATTCCGTAATAAAAGTTGGCTGAATTAACAAATGCTCTGCCGTTTCTTCGAAGATTTCGCAAATATATTTTCCTGGGCCCCAAATACCATCAACATCCGGTTCCTTTACGTGTACTTGTTTCGCGTAAGCCTTTATTTGTTCAAATGATTCTTCAGGATTTCTAAACACTGACTCATCAAATTCCGGGTTATATTTTAAGATCGCGTCAACCATCGATAACCGCTCAAACTTTTTACCAAAATCGTAATCAACACTTTCTGTCACATTACCATCAGAATCTCTAGTGGTATTTGCAACAACACAACTGCCTAGTACATCTTCAGAAACAGTTCGAATCATGTCTTCCGTAAGATTCATTAAATCTTCATAATCTGCATAGGCATGATAAAACTCTAACATAGTGAATTCAGGATTATGTCGAGTAGACAAGCCTTCATTTCGGAAATTTCTATTGATCTCAAAGACACGATCAAAACCACCAACGACCAGTCGCTTTAAATAAAGTTCTGGCGCAATTCTTAAATACATATCAATATCCATCGCATTGTGGTGCGTCATAAATGGTTTCGCCACCGCCCCACCTGGAATAACCTGAAGCATAGGTGTTTCTACTTCCATAAATTCCCTATCAACTAGAAAACGTCTAATGCCTTCGATCACTTGACTTCGAATAAGAAAGTTTTTACGTGTTTCTTCGTTAGTAATAAGGTCAATGTAACGCTGTCTATATTTGGTTTCTTGATCAGCTAACCCATGAAATTTTTCAGGTAAGGGTCTTAAGGATTTAGTCAATAAATGATATTCATCCATACTGACAAAAAGATCACCTTTACCGGATAATTTTAATTGGCCTTTTACGCCAATAATGTCGCCAATATCGATCCCATTCCATTGTTCTTTTATTATTTTCTGAACGTCTTTATTAGCATAAGCTTGTATTCTTCCTTTCATATCTTGAATAACAAAGAAAGGTCCGCGTTTAGCCATCACTCGCCCAGCAATACTGACAACTTTATTCATTTCTAAAATAGTTTCTTTATCCAATTTCGAAAATTCATCTTGTAAGTCTTGAGTATGATTTTCTGGTTTAAATTGGTTTGGATGACCATCTGATGAACAATTCTTACGAATAAAAGCCAGTTTTTCTTTTCTTTCAGCAACTAGTTTATTATCTTCG
>Ga0316204_10005886_pt1 | contig 19600 bp, 19 predicted proteins | sample 6monrhotite_MG_2_FD_205661 | JGI IMG/M metagenome (GOLD analysis project Ga0316204, IMG submission 205661) | Microbial mat bacterial communities from mineral coupon in-situ incubated in ocean water Damariscotta River, Maine, United States -... | ecosystem: Environmental > Aquatic > Marine >...
TGGCAAAAATCCTTAGCCAAATTGAATAAAGTTCGTGAAGCCTTTGATACCCCTGAACACATCAACAACGGCTACAAAACTAAACCGTCCAAACGCCTCGAAGACATCCTAGTGCCTAAATACAAGAAAACTCGCCACGGCCCACTCGCTGCGCAGAAAATCACCTTGTCAGTTATGGAAAAAGAGTACGCTCATTTCAGAGGCTGGATGGACAAGCTGCGCCAACTAAAAACATAAAAAAACAATGGCCGTCGATCACTACGAAAACTTCCCTGTTGCCTCGATTCTATTGCCCAAGCGTTTACGTCGGGCGGTGGAAATCATCTATCATTTTGCGCGTCAGGCTGATGACTTTGCTGACGAGGGTGATGCCCCCGATGCAGAGCGTCTCGCCAAGCTTGACGAATTCCGCACGGAATTAAATCGTATCGCTGCAAATGAAACACCGCTTACGCCCTTGTTTGGCGATGTAGCTAGCATCATTGAGCAGTATCAATTACCGCTGCAACTATTCCATGATTTGCTTGATGCCTTCTCTCAGGATGTGATGGAAAAGAGCTATACCAACTTCGATGAGTTATTGGATTATTGCCGCCGCTCGGCTAATCCGGTGGGGCGATTGCTATTGCATCTTTATGATGAAGCTACGCCGCAAAATCTGATTTACTCAGACGCAATCTGCACCAGCTTGCAACTCATCAATTTCTGGCAGGACGTAACAAAAGATTACGCAATCCAACGCATCTATCTGCCGCTAGACGAGATGGCGCGCTTCGGCGTGACAGAAGCACATCTTAGCGAAGGCCGTGTGGATGAAGCATGGCAAAAACTATTGGCTTTTCAAGTTCAGCGTGCGCGCGAGATGATGAACAGCGGCAAGCCGCTAGGAACAATCTTGACTGGGCGCATCGGCCTAGAAATGCGCCTCATTATTGCGGGCGGACTGCGCATTCTTGCCAAGCTGGACGGCGTGCGCTACGACATATTTAAGCAACGTCCGGTATTGCGTCCATTCGACTGGGTTATTATGCTATTCAAGAGCGCACCATTTAATTTCTAATATGACTCCAGACCAATATTGCCAAGATAAAGCCGCTGCCAGCGGTTCCAGCTTCTACAACAGCTTTCGCTTTCTAACGCACGACAAGCGCCGCGCCATTACCGCGCTGTATGCTTTTTGTCGCGAAGTTGATGATGTGGTTGATGAATGCTCCGATGCCAATGTGGCGCGTACTACACTCAACTGGTGGCGCACTGAAGTTGCGGCCATTTATGCTGGCAAACCTCAGCATCCTGTTGCTCAAGCGCTCGTACCCATCGTCACCGAATTCAACATGGCGCAGGAGCTTCTGCTTGAGATTATTGACGGCATGGAGATGGATTTAGACCAGCCGCGTTATGCCGACTTCAAATCCCTGCAACTGTATTGCTACCGCGTCGCCTCGGTTGTTGGCCTGCTGTCGGTGGAAATATTCGGCTACAGCGACCGTCAGACGCTGAAATACGCACACGACCTCGGTCTTGCATTTCAACTCACCAACATCATTCGCGATGTCGGTGAGGACGCACGACGTGACCGCATCTACTTGCCATTAGACGAGTTGCAGAAATTTGGCGTGACAGAAGATGACATCCTGAATTCGCGCGAAACCGAAGCGTTCCAAAAGCTGATGGCATTTCAGATTGAGCGTGCACAGCATTTTTACCAGCAGGCAATCGATCACCTGCCCGCTGTTGACCGCAAGACGCAACGCACTGGGCTCATCATGGCGGCTATCTACCGAGCCACTTTGGACGAAGTCGTTGCCAGTGGTTGCCATGTACTGAAAGAACGCGTTTCACTCTCATCGACTTACAAGCTCTGGTTAGCGCTGAAGGCATGGATCAAAAACTAAGCCCTCCCTTGCTAGGGAATGGGTTTAATACTGCGGTTATCGGCGGCGGCTATGCGGGCATGGCTGCTGCGGTCACGCTTTCGGAACGCGGCATTCCGGTTACGGTCTTTGAAAGCGCCAAACAGCTTGGCGGACGTGCACGCGGCGTATGGCATAAGGACACACAGCTAGATAACGGCCAGCACATCCTGCTTGGCTGCTATCGCAACACAATCCGTCTCATCGAGCAGGTAGGCGGCAATATAGAGCAAGATTTCTTGCGCCTGCCACTGCAGCTCACCCTGCACAATCGCTTTGAACTCAAAGCCCCTAACTTACCCGCGCCTCTACACTTACTTATTGCCCTGCTCTTCGCTAAAGGCTTATCTTTTGCTGAGCGAATTCAAGCTGCACGCTTTATGCAGTCCATGCGTAAACACGACTTTAAGCTCCCCTCTCCCGCAAGCGGGAGAGGGGCTGAGGGTGAGGGCTGCGACATCAGCGCGCTAGACTTACTACGCGCACAAGGCCAAAGCGAAGACTTGATTCGACTCATGTGGGAGCCGATTTGTATCTCGGCGCTGAACACTCCGACTAGCAAAGCTTCCGCCCAAGTGCTGTTGAATGTATTGCGCGACAGTTTGAACGGTAGCTTTTCGGATAGTGAAATGTTGCTGCCCCGCCCCAACTTTTCCGAATTATTCCCTAATCGCGCTGCACAATATCTGGCGCAACGCGGCGGACGCGTACTGACCTCATGCGGAGTCGATGCCATTACACCTTGCGATGATGGCTTTGAATTGCTCACGGCCCAAGGGCCGCAGCGTTTTAGCCAGGTAATTTGCGCTGCCTCGCCAGCCAATACAGCGCGTTTGTTGCGTGGCATTACGCAACTCATTCCCGTCGCCGAGCAAATCGAAGCCATCAGCTATCAACCCATTTACACCGTCTATCTACAATATTCCGCCAAAGTCACCCTGCCGCAAGCCATGCTGGGTTTTGACCGCTGTTTTGCACAATGGCTGTTTGATAAAGGACGCATTGCCGGTCAGCACGGCCTCATCGCCGTAGTCATTAGTGCGGAAGGCTTACATCAGGAATTAAGTCACGAACAGTTAACGCACAAGGTTATTCAAGAGCTGCATGAACAACTTGGCATTGCGGAAACACCGCTATGGCATCAAGTCATCGCAGAAAAGCGCGCCACTTTTTCATGTACCGTAAATATGCAGCGTCCAGCCAATACCACGCCCCACCCCAACATTTTATTAGCAGGTGACTACACCGCTGGCGACTATCCCGCCACATTGGAAGGCGCTGTGATGAGTGGCATTCAAGCTGCAAATGCCATTAGTCCATGACAGGGATGATGCCGTTATTAACGCCATTCCTTGCGCAAATGCTTCCTACTAAAAAGCTAAACCTTTTATCCACAGATTTCGCAGATTACGCAGATGTCAAAACAAAGGGGTTAATCTGTGTGAATCTGCGTAATCTGTGGACAGATGTTTTTCTTTGGATGAAGTGATCTCACACTAAAAAACCTGCCAAATATTTTCGGCTAAGCCTCATCTTGTGGCAAACTAACGTCTGTTAACCTAACTCAATATCACTTTGCGCCCTTACGAACTTTTCATCGGTCTGCGTTATACCCGCGCTAAGCGTCGCAACCATTTCATTTCCTTCATTTCGATGATCTCAATGCTGGGTATCGCATTGGGCGTAGCCGCGCTCATCATCGTGTTATCGGTCATGAATGGTTTTCAAAAAGAAATTCGTGCGCGCATTCTGGGGATCACACCGCATTTACAAGTCACCGGAACCGATGAGCAGTTGACCGCTTGGCGACCCGTGCTCGACATCGTAAGCAAATATCCCGAAGTACAAAGTGCCTCTCCCTATGTCAGCGGGCAAGGCATGCTATCGCAAAACGAAAGCGTTGAAGGGGTGATGGTGCGCGGCATACTGCCCGAAGGTGAAAACAAACTCACCGGAATAGGCAACAAAATGAAATTTGGCAAGCTCAGCAATCTTGAAGCCGGAAAATTCGGCGTCGTGCTGGGTAGCGATCTTGCCCGCTCCTTAGGTGCTCGCCTAAATGACAATATTTTACTCATTACCCCTCAGGGACAAATAACCCCTGCGGGTATGGTTCCGCGCCTCAAGCGATTCCATGTCGTGGGCATCTTCGAAATCGGCATGTCACCTTACGACAATGCGCTCGCCTTGATCCACATGAGCGATGCGCAAAAACTCTACCGCATGGGCGATAGCGTCAGCGGCATTAGTGCCCGTTTGAATGATCTGGATCGTGCCCCTATTGTTTCCCGCGCACTGGAACAGCTACTGCCCAATTACACCTACATCTCGGACTGGACGCGTCAGAATGCGAATTATTTCAGTGCCGTCAAAATGGAAAAGAAAATGATGTTCATCATTCTCTCGCTCATTGTTGCGGTCGCCGCATTCAACATCGTCTCTACTTTAGTCATGGCGGTCACCGACAAACAGGCTGACATCGCCATCTTGCGCACACTCGGCGCCTCACCTATCAGCATTATGAAAATATTCATGGTGCAAGGCATATTGATCGGATTAATCGGTGCGTTAATCGGTGTCCTGAGTGGCGTTGTCATTGCGCTCAACATCGGCAGCATCGTGCCCTTTATCGAGCACCTATTAGGCGTACAGTTCTTATCCAAAGACGTGTACTTCATCTCTGAAGTCCCATCTGACTTAGAACAAAGCGACGTATTCATTGTTGCCACCTTCTCGTTTGTGGTGAGCTTGCTGGCTACCCTATACCCAAGCTGGCGCGCCTCAAAAACTCAACCAGCGGAGGCATTGCGCTATGAGTGATATCGTTATTGCCTGCCGCGACCTGTGCAAAACTTTTTCTCAAGACACCCTCAACGTTCAAGTATTGAACGGGATAAATCTAGAAGTAGCGCGCGGCGAACGCCTAGCCATCATCGGCAGCTCCGGCTCCGGCAAAAGCACCCTACTACATTTGCTGGGTGGCTTGGACAAAGCCACTAGCGGTGAAGTTAAAATTCTCGGACAAGATGTGCTCGCGATGAACGAAACCAAGCGTGGCGAGTTACGCAATCGCGCACTTGGATTCGTATACCAGTTCCATCATCTACTAATGGAATTCACCGCACTGGAAAACGTCGCCATGCCCTTGTTGATACGCGGCATGAAGCTCAAAGAAGCAGAACCCATCGCTGCGAATATGCTGGAGCTCGTCGGATTAGGCCAACGCATACGCCACCTACCCGCCGAACTTTCTGGCGGCGAACGTCAACGCGTCGCAGTTGCCCGTGCCTTGGTCACCGAACCCGCTTGCGTCATGGCAGACGAACCCACTGGCAACCTCGACCGAGCCAGCGCCACCGCGCTATTCGATCTTATGCAGTCACTCAATGAACGCTTGCAAACCAGCTTCATCATCGTCACCCACGACCTCGACCTAGCCAGCCGTATGCAGCGCCAATTACGATTAGTGGATGGCACATTGCAAGCGGTTTAACCCATAAGTGTAGCTTGGGTTAGCGCAGTTTAAGCCAACGTTTTAGTGCGCATCGAACCCTTCGTCGGGTTACGCAAAAACAGCTAACCCGACCTACTAAAATCAATCCTTATTTTTAACCTCCATTTTTTGATACATATATTTCTCTATGCTGCCATCTATCGAACAACGTCTTGCCCTTGAACTTAACGCGAAACCCGCTCAAGTCACCGCCGCCGTCTCACTTTTAGACGAAGGGGCCACCGTCCCGTTTATCGCCCGTTACCGCAAAGAAGTAACTGGCGGATTGGACGATATTCAATTGCGTTTATTGGATGAACGCTTGCGCTATTTGCGCGAACTGAAAGATCGGCGCAGCACCATCATCGCCTCGATTGAAGAGCAAAATAAAATGACGCCTGAGTTGCTCAATGCGATCACTCATGCCGAAGACAAAACCCGTTTAGAAGACTTGTATCTGCCCTACAAACCCAAGCGCCGCACCAAGGCACAAATCGCATTAGAAGCTGGCCTGCTGCCTTTAGCCGATGCCTTGCTTGCCGATCCAATGCTGAATCCAGAAATCGAAGCGGCAAACTATTTGAAGCCCGCCTTTTCAAACGACAATGGCAATAATCCCGGCGTGCCCGATACCAAAGCTGCGCTAGATGGCGCACGTCAGATTTTGATGGAACGCTTTTCTGAAGATGCTGAATTGCTCAACAAATTGCGCAGCTATGTGCAAACACATGGCGTACTCGAAACCAAAGTAATCGAAGGCAAAGAAGAAGCCGCAGCCAAATACGCCGATTATTTTGATTACTCAGAAACCATCAGCACCATTCCCTCTCACCGTGCGCTAGCCGTGTTTCGCGGCAATCGCGAAGAACTACTCAGCATCACGCTACGCCTCGACACCGAAGCGGAAAAACCTAAGTGGGACGCACCATTCAACCCCTGCGAAGGACTCATTGCCGCACGCTTTGCCATCGTCAACAAAGATCGACCTGCGGACAAATGGCTGAACGACTCCGTGCGTTGGACTTGGCGCGTTAAAAGCTTTTTGCATCTGGAAACTGAACTGAGAAGCAAGCTGCGCGAGCGTTCTGAAACCGAGGCGATTAATGTCTTTGCGCGCAATCTAAAAGACCTGCTACTAGCCGCACCTGCTGGCCCGCGTGCCACCATGGGCCTCGACCCTGGCATGCGTACCGGTGTCAAAATAGCTGTTGTCGACACCACGGGAAAAGTAGTCGATACCGCCGTCATTTATCCGCACCAACCCAGAAATGACTGGGATGGCTCATTGCACACGCTGTCCAAACTGGCAGAAAAACATAAGGTCGCGCTGCTCTCCATTGGCAACGGCACGGCTTCACGCGAAACCGATAAATTGGCGCAAGACCTCATCAAAGCACGCCCCGATTTACCGCTTAGCAAGATCGTTGTATCTGAAGCTGGCGCATCGGTTTACTCCGCTTCCGAATTCGCCTCGCGCGAATTTCCCGACATGGATGTCTCACTGCGCGGCGCAGTCTCCATTGCACGCCGCCTACAAGATCCACTTGCTGAGCTGGTAAAGATCGACCCCAAAGCTATCGGAGTCGGTCAATACCAGCACGATGTTAGCCAAACCCAATTAGCTCGTTCGCTAGATGCAGTGGTGGAAGACTGCGTGAATAAAGTAGGCGTAGATGTAAACACTGCCTCCGCTCCCCTACTCGCACGCGTCTCTGGCTTGAGCAGTTCAGTGGCACAAAACATCGTCGCACAGCGCGATTTAAACGGCATGTTCACCACGCGCAAAGCCCTGCTAAAAGTGCCGCGCCTAGGTGATAAAGCCTTTGAACAAGCCGCAGGATTTTTACGCATCATGGGCGGAGAAAATCCACTAGATGCCTCAGGCGTACATCCCGAATCCTATCCCCTCGTGAATAAAATTCTTACCGAGATTAAAAAGGACATCAAAGAAATCATCGGTGACAGCGCGCTGCTGCAATCACTCAACCCCGCCAGCTACGCGGATGAGAAATTCGGCATCCCAACCATCGCCGACATTTTGAAAGAATTAGATAAGCCCGGACGCGACCCAAGGCCTGAATTCACCACCGCCACCTTCAAAGAAGGCGTGGAAGAAATGAAAGACCTAAAGCCCGACATGATTTTAGAAGGCGCAGTCACCAACGTCGCCGCCTTCGGCGCATTCGTAGACATCGGCGTTCATCAAGACGGCTTGGTACACATCTCCGCCCTCTCCAACACCTTCGTCAAAGACCCGCACACCATCGTCAAAGCAGGGCAAATCGTCAAAGTCAAAGTCTTAGAAGTAGATGAAAAACGCAAACGCATCGCCCTCACCATGCGCCTAAGCGACAACGCAGCCACCAGCACCAAACCCGCCGCGCCCTCAGACAAGCAGAATGATGCCAAACGTATGGTGCAACATAAGCGCAAAGATGAACGCCAAGCAGCACCGGACAATGCGATGGCAGCGGCGTTTGCGAAGTTGAGGGGGTGAGGCTTTAAGTTAGCGCTTAGTTCACGCTTTATGCCCATAGCGAAATTCGGCCTTGTTGTGGGCTATAAAATGCTAGCGCGGTCCAGTGCTTGGCGCTTCACATTCGTTTTACTAATTCAGCTAAGACTGATCTGCTGTAACTATGGTTTACTATTGCAGAGGATAATCTCGTCGCAGCAGATGAATCATTGGATACGATTCAGGCAACAGCCCAAAATGGGCAGAGCTCGTCCAGAGCTGGCAGATGGGCTACGCAGCTTTCCGATACGCACTCCATACATTATTTTCTATGTGGCGGATGCCAACGCTTTGCTGATTGTCAGAGTGTTGCACCATGCGCGAGATATTGACACAGTTTATTTTTCTTAAAGGCTAGGTAACTGCACTTCCCAGTGCCCCCTGCTTTTCAAACTCGCTCAATAGATAAATGCCGCCACAACTATAAATAGTTGTTGTTTTGCTTTTCTCTGTGTCTCTTTGTCTCTGTGGTGAAGCTTTTAGGTTTTGCAGCGAAGTTTGCTCACTCCTATATCCTAATCAAAGTACCCACCTGATTGCTCAGAAGCGCCTTTCCTGATACTTTAAGCAGGAGATTTTTAAGAAATTACGGAGTAATATCTCCCATAAAGATATATATAAAATAGTTTTTCTAATAAAAACAAAATATAAGCAAAATCATGAGCAATGAAACGGCGTTACGCAAAAAAGATGTACATCAATCAGCAATAAGGCTTTTACTTATTTTGGCTGGCACGGTGTTTTGTATTGAAACACTGGTCATGCTAATAATCCCCTTGCTCCCGCCTATGTCTGAGGTTTCTGCCACACTGCTTGATGCATCTTTGTTGTCCATCCTGCTCTTCCCTATTTTCTATTTTTTGGTTTTTCGGCCTTTAATTAAAAGCATATGTGAGCGAAAAATAGCGGAGGATGCCTTGCGAGAAAGTGAGCGACGTTTCCGTAATATGGCGGATGAAGCTCCGGCGCTTATCTGGATGACAGATACGCAAAATGCTGGTATTTGGTATAATCAACAATGGCTGAAACATACTGGTCGCGTCATGAAACAAGAGCGCGGCTTCGGTTGGATTGAAGGCATACACCCAGACGATAGAGAGCATTGTGCAGCTTTCTGCCAGAATGCATTTGATTCACGGCAGAGGTTTGAGATGGAATTTCGTCTACGCCGCGCAGACGGTAGTTATGGCTGGATTGCAGACGTGGGCAGACCACGTTTCGACAATAACGGAGAATTTCTCGGCTTCATCGGCTATTGTTGGGATATAGACAATCGCAAAGCTGCAGAAGCGCGTTTAAAACTAGCCGCTAACGTATTTACCTTTGCCCGTGAAGGTATTGTCATCAGCGATGCTAATAGCAACATCATTGATGTCAATGACACCTTTACACGAATTACTGGCTATAGCCGCAAAGAGGTCTTAGGAAAAAATCCCCGCATGTTTCATTCTGGACGACAAAGCACGGCGTTTTATAGCGAAATGTGGCAAACCCTCTCCGAAAAAAATCACTGGAATGGAGAAGTTTGGAACAGGCGAAAAAATGGTGAAGTCTATGCAGAAATGCTCACTATCAGCGCTATCAAAGATGCGGCTAATATCACGCAAAACTATGTCGCACTATTTACTGATATAACGTCGATGAAAGAGCATCAGCAGCAACTTGAACACATTGCCCATTACGATCCCTTAACTGACCTTCCCAATCGTGTGCTGCTAGCTGACCGCCTGCAACAAGCTATCGCACAATGCCAGCGACATTCCAAACAGTTAGCAGTTCTTTATCTAGATTTGGACGGATTCAAAATGGTGAATGATACCTACGGCCACGAAGTCGGTGATGAACTACTGATTACAGTTTCTCAACGTATGAAGGAAGTTTTACGTGAAGGAGATACGCTAGCGCGCGTCGGTGGAGATGAATTTGTTGCAGCATTAGTTCAACTTGATCAAGCGAATGATTATTTACAAATACTGGAGCGCTTATTGCAGGCAGCATCTAGCCCGGTAACCGTAAAAAATACCATATTGCATGTCTCCGCCAGTATCGGCGTCACCCTCTTTCCGCAAGAAGGCGCTGATGCAGACACGCTGTTGCGACAAGCCGACCAAGCCATGTATCAAGCCAAACAATCAGGCAAGAATCGCTATCAGCAGTTTAATCTTGAGCAGAAGGTTGGTGAATAATAGCGTTACCTAAGCTGTAAAAAAGTAGCGTCTCTGTCTTCTTCGAAATGTCGAATAACAATGTACTTGCTTCGCAAAAAAAAGCAATAGTCCCACTAACCGCACTATTGCCGATTTGCAAGAAAATTATTTTGTGTGGCGCTCCAAGTACAATACTTCGTTCATAAAAGTCCATGTCTTTTGAAACAAGCAAAAATTCATGCTCAGCAACATAGTTCCAAATTCGCAGGTCATCTGCGCCCAATAGCCCAATCTATCGAATATGTTCTGAGTCAGGATAAATAGCTTGCAGCGCCTGCACCATCCTAAATGAAAGATTCTCATCGAACAGCAGTTTCATACAAGCGAAAACAACCTTTGCTCACGCTGAGCTGCAAATGCAAATGTAAGCGTAGCTAAAATAGCTTCGTGTGCCAAATCAGGGAAATCAGCAAGAATTTCACTCTCAGTCATTCCGCTGGCCAGATATTCTAAAACATCTGAAACCGTAATACGTGTACCGTTAATGACAGGTTTGCCGCTGCGAACAGCCGGGTTTATAGTAATGCGGTTTAATAGTTCAGACATTTTAGCCCCTATACAACCGGAAACATTAGACGTAGATTTAAGTGTAGCCTCAATCGTCCACAAATGGCAGCTGAATTAGATAATCATAAGTGCTAAGAAGTAGACTGCCATTTTGCCGAGCAAGAAAACAATTTAATCTAATAGCCTCATTTTTACTGCTGAGACGCAGAGTGACAACAATCTATTAACTTGACGTATGAGCAGTCTATCGGAAAACCCACTAACCCTTTGAGTTTTTGAATTTCTCTGTGTTTCTGTGGTAAAGCTTTTAGGTTTGTCTTACTAGTACTTACGAAACTGACCGACGACAACGCCGAAGATTTCTAGATCGGTCTTAGGGCGAATCACTGGGAAAGCAGGATTGGCGGGAATAAGTACGAATTGGCCTTTTTCTTTACCCAATGTTTTAAGGGTAAATTCATTATCTACGATAGCAATAACCATATCTCCAACTTGAGCCGCGTTACGCTTTTCAACCACGACGGTATCGCCCTCCATAATGCCCGCGTCTATCATTGAGTCACCTTTAACGTTGACTAATACGGTATTTGAAGGATTTTCGATTAAGTGTTGGTCGATACTAACGGTATCATAGCGGGAGTCATCAGCTTGACGGGGTGCACCAGCTTGCACACTGTCGAAAATAGGACGGTCAAAAAAGCGTCTACCTGGTTTGAGCCGCTTTTCTGGGGTGGATTCGATAAAGCCTTGCAGCTTGAGTCTTGCAATCAAAGCTGCCACTGGTGACTTTGATCTTAGCCCCAACAGCGTCATGATGGTAGAGTACGGAGGCAACACGTTGTTGTCCGCGTAGTAGTCTTGAAGTTTGGCTAGATAGCTTGCGTCGTTGCTCATGGATGAGTAAGATATAGAACGAACGTTCAAAAGTCAACTATCTAATATAATTATGCAAGAGCGTGGCGTGATTGCGGTATCAACGCAACCACGAGAAAGTGATTTTTCAGAATTAAAACGAATCAACAAATATGGCTAACAATACTTACGACGAATCAAGTTTCAAAGTTCTGCGCGGTCTCGAACCAGTGCGTCAACGTCCGGGGATGTACACCAACCTCGAATCACCCAATCACCTCATTGCCGAAGTCGTAGACAACGCTTGCGATGAAGCGCTCGCCAATTACGCTAAAAATGTTAGCGTCATCGCCTATGATGATGGCTCTGTGTCGGTGCAGGATGACGGGCGCGGCATTCCTATCGGCATTCACTCAGAAGAAGGTGTGTCGGTACTCGAGGTGGCGTTTACCGTACTGCACTCGGGCGGCAAGTTCGATAAAGAATCTGGCGGCGCATACAAGTTTGCAGGTGGCCTGCACGGTGTCGGCGTAGCGGTCACCAATGCCCTATCCACCAAGGTCGAGGTCACGGTATTTCGCGACGGCGGTGAATACTTCATCCGCTTTATGGATGGCGTTGCCATAGCTCCTGTAGAACGTATTGGCGACTGTCCAAAAAAGCGCACTGGCACCAAGGTGCGCGCTTGGCCTGATCCAAAATATTTCGACGTACCCAACGTCATCGTGCCGCAATTGGAGCGCGCACTACGCTCCAAAGCGGTTTTGCTGCCCGGCACGAATGTCAGTCTGTTAATCGAAAAAACTGGTGAAACAAAAGTTTGGGCTTACCCAGACGGGCTGCGCGGCTATTTGAATGAGGCCATGGCAGAGAACGAATTATCTGTACCAATTTTTGCCATGGAAAAATTCACGCCAAAAGGTAGTGACAACGGCTATGCGGAAGGTGAAGGTGCGGCTTGGGCCATCGTGTGGTCTACCGAAGGCACGGTTGTACGTGAATCCTACGTCAACCTGATTCCTACTTGGTCTGGCGGCACACACGATGCAGGGCTGCGCGATGGTGTATTCAGCGCGGTGAAAAACTTTGCCGAACTACACAGCTTGCTACCCAAAGGCGTAAAGCTAGTCGCCGAAGACGTATTTTCGCGCGCCAGTTTTGTCTTGTCAGCCAAAGTGCTTGATCCGCAGTTTCAAGGCCAAACGAAAGATAAACTGGTATCCCGAGATGCCTTGCGACTCGTATCGTTGATGGTAAAAGATCCGCTTGATCTGTGGCTGAACGAACATGTGGAATTTGGCAAACGCATTACCGAGCTAGCTATTCAACAAGCGCAAACACGCTTGCGCTCCGCACAGAAAGTGGAAAAGAAAAAAGGCTCTTCCGTTGCCGTATTGCCAGGCAAGTTGACTGATTGCAGCTCCAGCGACCCTAGCCGTACCGAGCTATTTCTAGTCGAAGGGGATTCCGCTGGTGGATCTGCCAAGCAAGGGCGCAACAAAGAATTCCAAGCCGTACTTCCCCTGCGTGGGAAAGTACTCAACACCTTCGAAGTCGATAGAGATCGTTTGTTCGCCAATAATGAAATTCACGACATCTCAGTTGCCATCGGCGTTGATCCGCACGGGCCTAACGACACGGTAGACTTATCCAACATGCGCTACAACGGTGTCTACATCATGGCCGATGCTGACGTGGACGGTGCACATATATCTACCCTGCTGCTAACTTTATTTTTCCGCCACTTCTATCAAGTCGTACTTGCCGGAAAAATTTATTTGGCACAGCCGCCTTTATTCCGCGTAGATGTTCCTGCGCATGGCAAAAAGCCTATCCGCAAAATATATGCGCTTAATGAAGGCGAATTACTGGGAATTGAAGATCGTTTGCGTCAGGAAAAAACACGTGAAGGAAGCTGGTCAATTTCACGCTTCAAAGGTCTGGGTGAAATGAATGCTGAACAGCTTTGGGACACCACACTCAACCCCGACACGCGGCGCTCACTGCGCGTGGATGTATCCGCCGTGCCGTACGAAGAAAATATGAAAATGTTTAATATGTTGATGGGTAAACAAGAAGCATCAACGCGTCGTGCTTGGCTGGAGTATCACGGCAACGAAATTGAGGGAGATATTTGATGACCGTTAGCAATAGAATACACACCATTCATTAACGGGCACCTCCATAAATCTGATACCTGATTGTTTTGAGGGATATGTAAGTATGCGAACAGTAGGACAAAAAATTGAACGACCATTAAGCGCAAGCGCTTCAGGCGAACTATTACGCGAGGCGGCGAAGTTTAATGAAATGCTACAGAATGCCTTTCCAGCGGGAAAAATCACTCACATTCCAAAGGGTGTTTATCGTTTTGCATCACATGAAGAGGCAAACAAACAAGACGAATCTTGCCTCGCTCAGCACATGGCGAAAATCGAATTGCACATGAATAGCAATACATGAGTGAAACTAGTGAAAAATTCGTTCGTCCCGCGACACTGGATGACCTTAAAAGATTGGTCAGTTTATTTAATGACGCTCATATTGACTATCTACTGATTGGCGGATATGCCTTGTTTGCTCACGGCTACCAACGCGCGACAACGGACATTGATTTTATTTTCCCCGCTAGAAAAGAAGTGGGGGTCTTGGTCAAACAGGCCCTCATGTCGCTGCCTGACAAAGTGGCATCCGAAATTGATCCGGAATGGTTTGAAGAAGGTAAGAACATCCGTGTGGCAGACCAATTCCTAGTGGATATTATGTTCAATGCTTGTGGACAGACTTACGAGTCATTGTGTCACATGTCACAGACCACCAAAATTGATGGCATCGAAATTAAAACATTGAGTCTTGAGGGATTGTTACTGACCAAACAAACTGTTCGCGACAAAGACATTCAGGATAGATTGATACTTGAGAGAGCGTTAATTGAACTGGGTAAAATCGCTGACAACGAGCTTTAAATCTAAGAACGCGATAATGACCGTAAGTCTTCCAAAATCTCGCCACCTCGATGGCTATAGTGTGTGCTTAAAATTCACCACCAGCGAATCCGGCGAAGTCTATTGGCAGAATATGGTACTCAAAGACAAGTTTGCTGCACCGTTGCGTGATGCAAACCAGTTAAGGAAAGACAGCTTAATGCAAACCCTGTGACTTGCTAAAGTGAGATGCTCTAATTCGCTTAGTGCAGTTCGTTTTACATCCCATCAGTTTGCCTGAATTAAAAATAATTGAAAATACGATGACTACTAAAAACACAGACCAACCTAACCTCTTCCCCGAAGACGAAACCAAACCCGTCGAAGTCGAAACACCTGAACGGGAACCAAGCACCTCCGGCGGTTCCGGCGGCGCTAAACAATTCGCCCCGCTCGCCGCCTTACCCGATGGCGACGAAGTAGCTATCTCGCTCTATGCGGAACGCGCTTATCTTGAATACGCGATTTCAGTAGTCAAAGGTCGCGCCTTGCCTGACGTATGCGACGGTCAAAAGCCTGTACAGCGCCGCATTCTTTACGCGATGCGACAAATGGGCTTGAGCCACGGCAACAAGCACGTTAAATCAGCGCGCGTAGTCGGTGATGTGCTAGGTAAGTATCACCCGCATGGTGATGCTTCCGCCTATGATGCGATGGTGCGTTTAGCGCAGGATTTTACCTTACGCTACCCACTCGTTGATGGACAGGGTAATTTCGGCTCACGCGATGGCGATAATGCAGCGGCGATGCGCTACACCGAAACACGTTTGACCCCGCTCGCGGACTTGCTTTTATCCGAACTAGATATGGGCACGGTGGACTTTGTACCCAACTACGACGGCGCATTTAAAGAGCCATCCATGCTGCCTGCGCGTTTACCCATGGTATTGCTCAACGGTGCATCTGGCATCGCGGTGGGCATGGCAACCGAGATCCCCTCCCACAACCTACGTGAAGTCGCTTCGGCTGCCGTACAACTGGTACGCGACCCAGAACTTAGCGATGATGCCCTACTCGCCTGCATCCCCGGCCCAGACTTTCCTGCCGGAGGGCAAATCATCTCCTCTGCGCGTGAACTGCGCGATGGCTATTTGAACGGACGTGGCTCCATCAAAATGCGCGCCCGTTGGACGGTAGAAGAGTTGGCGCGCGGACAGTGGCAAATTGTCGTACACGAATTACCTCATGGCGTTTCGACCAAAAAAGTACTCGAAGAAATCGACGATCTGAGCAATCCCAAAGTCAGAACCAACAAGAAGAAATTGTCACCCGAGCAGGAGGCCAACAAAAAATCACTGCTATCTGTGCTTGATAGCGTAGCGGATGAATCCGACAAGTCACAAGCCGTGCGACTGGTATTCCAACCCAAATCTTCACGCCAGACACAAGAGGAGCTCATGAATGTGCTGCTGGCTCATACCAGCTTGGAATCCTCCACTTCGCTCAACCTAACCATGATCGGGCTGGATGGGCGTCCGCAGCAAAAATCGCTCAGCCAAATTATTCGCGAATGGGTGGCATTCCGCCTCAGCACCGTGTGCCGTCGCAGTCAACACCGTCTTGGACAAGTCAACGACCGACTGCACATCCTCGCCGGACGTATGGTGGTATTTCTAAACATTGATGAGGTTATCAGAATCATTCGTGAAGCAGACGACCCAAAAGCTGCGCTGATTGAACGCTTCGAACTGTCTGACCGTCAGGCTGAAGATATTCTGGAAATCCGTTTGCGTCAACTAGCACGCATGGAAGGCATACGTATTGAGAAAGAAATCAAACAGCTCGACAAAGAAGCCAAAGAACTTAATCGACTGTTATCCAAAGACACTGCGCTACGCGAACAAGTCGCCAAAGAGATTGATGCGGACACACTGAGCTTCGGCGACGAGCGCCGCACTTTAATCCAAGAAGCACAACGCGCGGCAACGGTAAATAATGTTGTCAACGAGCCTGTCACAGTCATCATTTCCAAAAAGCATTGGGGACGCACCCGTCAAGGGCACGGACTAGACTTATCTGCGCTGTCATTTAAAGACGGCGACGGCATGCTAGCCCAATACGAGTGCCGCACTACGGATAATTGCATTGTCATTTGCGACAACGGTCGAGTATGCAGCATCCCTATTAGCCAACTTCCTTCTGGGCGCGGCGATGGCGTACCACTCGCCACTCTGATCGAAATCGCCAGCGGCGCTAAGATTGCTCATGTACTGTGCGGAAAAACTGAGCAACATGTTCTGATTACCAGTACCGCAGGTTACGGTTTCACAGCCCAGCTAGGCGATATGATGGGCCGCAACAAAGCAGGTAAACAATTCATCAACGTCGACAAGGAGGCAATCCTCCCCCCTGCCACTTACACACCCGACGAACAATCCTTGATCGCCGCCGCATCCAGCGATGGCAGATTATTGGTGTTCATGCTCTCCGAAATGAAGCACCTGCGCGGTGGCGGGAAAGGTGTCATCGTCATGGGACTGGCAGAAGGTGCAAAATTGACTGTTAGCAAAGTCATAAATCAAGGCAAAATCGAAGTACTTGGCACAACGGGAACACGCGAACACCCGGTTAAAATATCAGCAGAAACATTGAAAAGCTATTTCGGCAAACGTGCGCGTGGTGGCAAAGTCATACAAGCCAGATTTAAACCGAAATGCATCAGCTAAATAGTGATGTTAGATTTACGTAATTCAGCTACGTAGATTCAACTTGATACCAGATGGAAGATTGATCGTAAATAACTTGTCGGCATGTGCTGTTTTCAATATATCTGCGACCCTTCCTGGAACACCGATTAAGGAGATTGATTTTCCGGCGTTCGCAGCTGCCGCATCCAATTGCAACAACATGCCTAGCGCGGCGCTATCCATATAGTTTAAAGTACTAATATCAATCTCTACTATTTTGACAGCTACATTAACAATGAGTGGCATGTAAGCTTTTTTAAATTCTGCATACACGGATGAGTCAAAGCGATCGTCAATTTTAATTCGTGCGGTTTTATCTAAAACTTGTACGTCAAAGGTCATTTATAGGTCCTATAAGTAGTATCAGTTACAGTTGGCCACCCAAGTGTGGTGCGTAATTATTTCAAGCATATGACTATGAGACAGTCTCCATGCTTCAAACTGACAATCCCTCTCAAATAAATAAGCCTGTTTCAACTTACAACAACACCTATTCATGTGAGCTGCGCCGTTCTCGGCGTTTATGCAACTCCCACATCACCCAAGCACGCCAACCTAACCGCACAATAAAATAACCCACCAGAGCCAACAAGGCCGCTAACAAAGGTAAACCAATAGCAAAAGCCTTGCCAAGCGAAGCCAACCAATTAAGCATAGGCCAAAACCAATTATTCCAATACAAATCCGGCATTGCAATCTGTGCCGTATCAAGTCCGTTAGATCCTAACACCCAAGTTCCCAGCTTATATGCCAGCACATACAAAGGCAGAATGGTAAAAGGGTTGGTATACAAGGTAGTAAATAAAGCGATAGGGAGGTTCACCCGGAACAGTACTGAACAAATTGCCGCGCCGACCATCTGCAAAGGGCCTGGAATCAAACCGCAGAACAATCCCACCGCCACCCCTCCCGACACAGAGCGACGATGTAAATGCCACAGATTCGGGTGATCAAGCAAATGTGCAATTGGGCTCAACCAGCGGTTGCTCTGAATAGACTCTCTGCTCGGAAGCCAGCTTCTAAAATAGTTTCTTTTCACTTTAAACCAAAGCCAATAATTAAGAACAGATTAACACGGACAAGCTGTATGCAAATATATGTGATGTGAAAGCATCTTATTCAAATATTTCCTAGCTAAAACCTTACCAAACGATATCAGTTTTTAACTGCTCAGTTGCGAAGCTATCTATCCTGAATAGAACTTGTTTTTGCCAGTTAATCCAATCATACCCAAAGTTAAGCTATATCTATACTTCATTCATACATTTTGAAGGAGGCAATCATGTTCACACTATATGTTAATGGAATTCCAGCAATCAAACTCGGAAGCAAAACTGAAATTCCAGCCCCGCAGGGAAGCGAATCTTGGCGTGTTGTTGATGCCGATGGAAATACAATTGCAGCCTATCTCTAAGCCAGCTCAAGACAATCAAGCTGTTCACATGAGATGCTGCAACTCAAGGAACCTTTGCTGAGACTGTGTCTACAAGATTAAACATAGAAACATCTCCTCGAATATTTCACTGCCTTGCTTTGCACCGATCAAGCAATTGCGTAAAAGACGCGTAATTTAGCGCCGCACTCTCGGCTAATAATAAATATTCGAAGCCCGTAACAACATTTCATAAATATAATTGAACGACTGATTAAGAATCCTGCTGAAAATATCGTTGCTCCCGTAAATGCAGTAATTGCTAATTGTGTTGCTGTTTTACCACGAAATTGGAATCTAACCGTTTCCACCATATCAATTAAAAATGAGATGACAAGAACGGTACGGGCATTAATTGAAGGAATCTCTGAATTAAGAACAATACCTGTTAGCAACAAGCCAATGTTATGCCCTGTTTTTGTACTTGGCAGATAGCGTAGCAGCCATAACAAGCGGCGAAAACTCAGGCCAGAGAACACAGTCACCGTTCCGACCCCAAGAATACTCATCGCCATAAAAAAATCATTTGAAGCAAAACTCGCCAGCACTATTTTCGGCGGGGCAAGTCCAAACGCCAAGGTCATCAATACTGCAAATAAGCCCTGAACAAACTCATCGAACAACTTGAATACCCACATCACAATCGTTGCGCTAAAAATGGCGATAAAAGCGCGTATCTCACGACTCACTCCAAAATCATCAGCAAATATCATGATCGCTAGCGGTAGAAGAATTGCAAGCAACCATCCCGCCGCCTCAAACCAACTTCTATCTTTCACCTTGGAATGACCTGATATTCCTTTCGATGCGCGCCATACTTTGTCTCCGCCAAAGTTTGCCAGTAGTGAAAAATAAAACTCTGCTTTATGCTTAGAACTGAACTGGCTGAGCCCGGCTAGGCTGACGCGAGGAACAGTGAAAGCCACCACATCGGTCACCGCAATGGCATCAGACAAGTAGCAAGGAACATCTGTGGCAGCTTCCTCACCATCCTCGCCAAGCTCTCATAA